>Ga0307515_10006017_pt1 | contig 24416 bp, 6 predicted proteins | sample 17_EM_MG_FD_194513 | JGI IMG/M metagenome (GOLD analysis project Ga0307515, IMG submission 194513) | Populus trichocarpa ectomycorrhiza microbial communities from riparian zone in the Pacific Northwest, United States - 17_EM | ecosystem: Host-associated > Plants > Roots > Unclassified | place... | reverse complement strand
CGTATCGCACGCTGTGCGACGTCTCTGCGTTGGCTCTGAGTCTGAAACTCAGGTTCGTAGCCGTCACCACGTACAGGTGCAGAGTCCGTTTTTCGACGGCCCCCTAAAGATAATTATAGATTAACTTAAACTTCCTATTATCCCTATAATTGTATGTACCGACTTATATTCCCTCTACGAGTGTTTAGTTAAGCTTAGTATTACAAAGGAAAAGCGCCTTATGATCGATATTATAGCACTTTGGCAATCCTACGAGCGTTAAGAACTCTTTAAGATTTGATAGATTAATGGCTAAGATAACCCGGTAGATGCGATAATAAAGGCGAACTTAAATAAGGCACTAGAGACGTTTGTTAATATAAATACTCTACGTGTATAAGTTAAAGGTTGGGTTAAAAGGGAGTCCCTAGAAATTTCTTAGTTATATAAGGTCTTAAGATGTTTAGGAACTTTAACCGGTAGTTAAAGTTGTTTAATTGGTCAGATTCTCTTACCAAGACTTTTTAGGAGGGGGGAGTATAATATTTTGTAAACCCTAACTTAACCTAGCCAATTAGGATTTTCCATCCCCGGGATGGAAAATTGCTATTAGCTCGCTTATAACTAGCGCCTTGGCGGCCCTAATATAATATCTACCTACGACTTTAAGTAAGAAAGCACCACGTGCTAAGAGGCAAATTTTAGAACAGCGAGACTTATATTATAATAGCAATAGTAAGTAAGGAGGATTTATATTTGTTACGCTAGTTAAGCAGTATTTGTCTATAGATGGCAACTATAAAAGAAGAGTTGCCAGTGTCAGGAATGAGGTAAGCGGTCATTACGTGACGCCGCGGCACTAGCGTGGCGAGGAGTCTTAAGCTCCTCGCCCTTCCTTATTCTAATTAATAAGCTTTATTAACTAACATCACTATAACCCTACTCAAGTAGTCGTTATTAGTGAGTTACCCTTTGTAACCAACAACTATCCCGTCCTTAATTTCGGCTACCTATTTCTCTAACGAAATTTAAACTAGATTAATTATTTGCTCTACTATACTTATTATATAACTCTAAAGTGGGGGAGGTAGAGGTAAAGGTATAGTAAGGTCAGTTTAGCGGCCTTTTTTACGCTTTCCTCCCTAGTTCTAGGTAGTTAATAAATTTTTAGCGTCTTAAGTGGTCTTTAATATATATAATATTCTTGTCGGGCTCTTCTATAAAAATAATATTCTAGATATTTCTCTTAGCCTTTATAGATTAGAATATACGTTGCAAAAGTTATGTTTACTTTCTTACCTTTTCCTTTATATTTAATTCCTTCTCTTATTATATCTTAAGTGGTATAACTAAGGAAGGTTGGCCTCCCTCTATAGGTGTATTAGAGGTTAGTATACAATTAATTAAACTAGGGCCTAAATCGGGAGTGTATATCGCCTTTAGTTGTTCCAAATTGGATTTGCTAGTGGCTTCTTACTATTATATAGGTATTATAGTTATTAGAGAGTTTTCTGCACTATATACTAGGGTTAGTATTTATTAAGCTGGGTAAGAGGCTAAATAAGAAGTATCTGGCGGTTAAGAGGTAGAAAGACGGCTATTTATACGCAGTAGAAGGTTAGGAGATAGCTAGATAAGGCAGTACTTAAGGCGCAGGCTACTAAATATAGTACATAACTAGCCGACGCCACTTATTCTATGTTTATAACGATATTAACGCAATGCTTAGGGTTTGGGGCTTATATATATATATATAATGGAAGCCACCACCTGCCTTATAATATAAGAAGGCTAAGTTATACTAATTAGGATTTATAGGGATTCTATAGCCCTAGCTATATCTAAATAATATATATATAATTTTAAAGAGTAACTATTCTAGTGACTATTTATTTATCATATTACGCTTTATCTTTTTTCTATACAATTCTCCTAATCTCCTAATTGTTTCTCCTACCTAATCCTATGTTAATCCCTCTTCCTTTAATTCTTAAGCTCTTTGTAAGTCTAAATTACTCTAACGTTAGTATTTCCGCTTTCCGCCTAAACATAACTCTACCTTTTTACTTTTATTAAGGTTATTATATTAATTGGAATATATATAACCTATTCTGCCTAAAAGCAAAGCTAAAATAGTCTAAAAACTTTTTTAATTTTTACTAGTACGTAAGGAAATAAGAATATTATCTTCCTAACTCTTCTATGTTTTATCTTTTCTCTTAACCTAGTACGTAGAGCATTAAGCGGGGAAAAGGAAGAGGTTAGGTCTTTTAAGTTTATATCTACTATAATAGTAGTAAGTAAGATACTTTAGGGTTACTAAGATATAACCTATACCTCTAGTATCTAGATATATATTATAAAGGTATATAGTATCCTATTCCTACGGCAATTACATTAAATATAACGCCTTTTGCTCTTTAGTTATCCAGGAATTTGTCTTTAGCTTCTTGCTATAGCAAACTTTGCTAATAATAAGGCCCTTACGTCGCGTTATAATACCAATGTTTATAAGCACGCTTATTAATCTTAAACATTTCCGAAATTTAATCCTATTTATACCCGTAATTAACCATTGCTTTTAGTAACTGGGTTTTAATATCCCCCTATAGTAGCTTACGGAAGCATTCTTAGAAGTCTTAGTATAATAGATATTAGGAAGGGCGGATAATACGGACGTAAGTAATACTGGGGCATTAGACTACTAGATCTGTTACCACTAATATTACTATAATAATTACTAACTATAGCGCTTAACTGGCTAGCAGAGGTGCTAATAATATATTAGCTAATACCATTAATGCTAGATTCGCTGCTAGTTATAACGCTATAATTGCTAAATACTGGTGATAGCGGGGGACTGCTACTAGTAATGCTGGATTAACTGTTACTTATGACTCTGGATTAACTGTTACTTATAACGCTAAATTAACTATTACTAGCGGCACTAGGTTCGCGGCTGGTTATAATACTAAAATTGCTAAATACTAGCGACGGTAAAAGACTACACTCCCTTAGACAATAATTCTGATATTTTATTACTACTATACCTAAAAGTAACTTTACATTCTTCTCCTATATATTTCCTTTTCTTTATTTATTACGTTATATATCCTAAGTATTATTGCAACGCTGCTTTCCGCGTAGTCGACTGTGTAATAGGGTATCTATAGAAGGACTACTATTGGTAAGAGGCAAGCTGAGCGACATATACCCGCTAGTGGGAGGCGTGCTGCTATTAAAAGATCTAGTTACGTTATACTGTATTAAGCGTTAATAGAGTAATTAGTAAAGGGGCACTAGTAGTATAAACTACTAACGCGTATATATTCTAAAGGCATATTAGTATAAGCTAAACTAATCCTAAACTAATTAAGTTTAATAGGAGTAAAGGGTCTAGTCTTAAAGGCGGTATATTTATAGAACAATTATAGCTATTAAGATTAAAGTTAGCTATGTTATACTATATTAAATATTAGTAAATTAACTATAAAGGAGCACTAGAGGCATAAACTATTAACGCCTACTTTTTTTAAATATCTAGTGTTGCAAAGCTAGTCGGTAGTGTTAAGACTAGAAAAATTAACGTTAAAGCCTCTAGTAAAGTAAATCTCTTAAGCGCTAAAACCGCCAGGTCTAATAAAGTAAATCTCTTAGGCGCTAGCATTAATAGATCTTATAGAGTAAATCTCTTAGGTACTAGCATTAATAGATCTAGTAGAGTGAGTTTCTTAGGTACTAGAAACGTTGGATCTGGTAAAGTAAATCTCTTAAGCGCTAAAAACATTAGATCTGGTAAAGTAAATCTGTTAAGTATTAGAAACGTTAGATTTAGTAAAGTAAATCTCTTAGGCGCTAGAAACGTTAGATCTAGTAAAGTGAATTTCTTAGGCGCTAGTAATAGTATTGTTGGATTTAGGGGAAGTAGACTATTAACATCTATTTTTAAGGCTTTTAGTTAGTTAATTATTAATAGTAAAAATAAATAAGGTTGGTTATAAAATATTAGGGCAGAGGAGAGAGTTATTTTATAAATATATTCACTCTAACTAACAGGGCACTACGCGGTTAGACTAGGGTAGGTATAGATTCTTATCTACTATAGGGGTACTTTAGCTTTAGATCTTCTAGGTATATAGACTAGGTTCTCTATAGTGGCGTAAACCGACTAATTTAGGGGCGCAAGGATTTCAGTGTAATTGTATATTAAAATCTATTATTAAACACTAATAAATAGTATAAAAAATAGCTACTATAAATATAAATGCCATAACCTACCTAGTTAAATCACCATATTATAATTTCCGGTGCTTATAATAGTCTAGCATTTTCTGCACCCTTTTCCCTAATATATTCGCGCCAGTTTAATAGAATTATTTTCGCTTTCTCCTATAACTAAATTAGAGTAGCTATAGTGTATTTAAGATTAAACTTACTTAAAGCTTAATAGCCTTACTAATATTAAATAGCGATAAATAAAACTTATCTAAGTAGAGAAAGTGCTATAGCGATTTAGATTTATTTTCCTTTATAATATTATAGAACAAATACTATTCCTCTAGGGTGAAAAGGTGTATTGTTCTATAACTAGCATTACCTACATTATATTTATTTACGCCATTAACTTAAAGAAGTTTATACTAAAGTTAGGAGAAGTTATTAGGTTAAGGTACTCTTTAGTAGCCTTTTAAATATAATAGTCGACTAATAGAGAGATAGGAAGAACTTCTATATACTAGGCTTATAGTCCTATTAGATAGGATTAGCATAAAAATAGCTTTCTTTAGATCTGTCTTAATAGATAATATAGTACCAGTTTCTAGGCAAGATTTCTTAACTAAGGTGCTATAGCTGGAATCTCGGTCTAATTCGGAAGCCGGTATAATAGGTGGCTAGATATAATAGATAAAGGAATTAATAGCCGGCGTAAATAAGCTAGAGATTAAAATAAAGCAATTTATACCGAAGAGTAAATGGCTAGTAGATAGGGCAAATTAGAGTATAGTTTAAGAGCCGTAAAGAGATAAATGTAGGGAGGAAATTAGAGTAATAAGAAGGTAACTGTATATGCTTAGCATTACTGGGCAAAACTAGCTATATATTAGCTCTCTTTATACTTTATTAATGTGATATATAAATCGCTACATTTAGTATATTAGTTACAATTAACTTAAGAACTATTAGATAATATAAAAGTAGAAATTAGCCCTAAGGCAGAATATAGATCCCGCTAAAAGATCTATATATAGGAGGCATTAGTGGCTCTATTAAACTTATATATATATACGTAAAGAGGACTTAACGAATTAAAACCATTTGCTGTAGCCTATCTTATTAATAATTTGTAACTTGCGTATATATACACAAATAACTTAAATATATATTCGTAAATGACTTAAATATATATATAAACATATATGCGTAAAGAGGGCTTAATAAATTAAAACTATTTCTACCTGCAGGTATAATCGGACCGCTCGCTTCTTAAAGGTTGCTATAGCCTATCCTATTAGTGGGTTTTAACTTACGCATATATATATAAGTAAAACTCACCTTATATTCTAAGTCTAGAGCAGCCCTTTATAGTTAATTCGTGTCTATATATAGGAATTGTCTCTCTCCTAACCTAGGACGGAAGAAGTTGTAGTTACTAACTAATTTTATAGTCTTATACTAGCTTCTTAACTACTCTAAATATATATAGAGATTATATCCATTAGGCGTTTTACTCTCGGTTACTACATTCTAACTTTCCTTTACTTTCCGCTTAATTTAGAGAGTACTCTTTCTAAATAGTTTGGTATCCTATTTTAGAGGGTTAGGAACAGCCTATATATTTAACTAATTATACTATTTATACTCCCGGGCTCCTTTAGACTAAAGACAAAGATCTATCTTTACCTCCTACCTACAATTAAAGTAAATAGGATCTACTATACTCTACCGCTTTAGTTTCTTCTCCCTACTACCTAACTGAACAGGAGAATTAATATTACACTTTAATACCTCTTAGAAGACTTTAGAAACACCATCTTTAATTAGCCCTAAATTTACTTATTTTCTCTATCTATTGTCCTAAACCAGATCACCTAACCTTAAATCTTAACCTTTAGACTTTAAACCCTTTCGCATGCATATTCCTTAACTTAATACTTTATATCTTTAATTGTCTATAGAGGACTTAATATTGTTCTAAAATAGATCTTAAATATCGCCCTAGACTAGATATATACTAGACATTTCCTATAATAATACTTTCTAATTTTAAAAAGGATTAGGGGTTTATATTTATGAAATTGTATTAGTAGGTTTATATACTTAATAAAGGTTTATTTACGGTTTTACTATATTTGCACTTGCTTGACTTCGCCAACACTATATACTTAGCAATATTTAAATACACACTAGAAGAACGTCTGGAACTGTTTTTAGATGCCGCTATTAATGACGATATTAATATTATGGAACTAGAGGTAGTAGTAGTAAGATAACTATTAGCCCTTTTGGCTTTATATGCACTAATTTTAAAGGGCAGGGTATATTAAAGAGGATAGCTACTAAATAAGCATGGAGGCTTAACTGGAAGCTGCGTACTAATTATCCTAATTATTAGAAGTAGGCAGGTAGGCTACTAATAAAGAAGTCTTAATAGTAAATAGGAATATAACTGGTTTAGTTAAGAGCACCTATTATATTAGCAGATTTTCCAGAACTAAGCTTTATTTAGTTAAAGTGCTCTCCTTAAGGCTAGCTGTGGAGTATTAGCGAAACAGTGTTAATAAAATAGCTTTAGGGCATGTAATTAGTTGTAATTTATATAATTTTATATTCGCTGTTATAAAAGACGCTTCTAACCGTTAGAGTAATTCTAATCTCCCTTTTAAATTAAGAGGCGGGGAGATATTAAAACGAGGTGTTTTACGTAATAGTCTGCGGCGTTTACTAGGCGAATTTAGGTTTGCTCCGTTCTAGCGGGTAATTATTTATACCTTTATATTTAGAACTCTAGGTTAATCCTATTGGCTTCCATCTTCCTAGAGAAATCGAATTAATAAAGTGGTAAAGAATATAGTGCTTTTAATTCGGGTAGACTCCGAACTTAATACTTATATTAATCGCATTATGCGGACCTGTTCTTAAGTCTATATTAGGACTCCCACTTAAGTTATAGATTTATAACCACGGCGCCTATTTTAACGCAAAAAAGGTAACTTGTAGCTTAAATATTTAGATATCTATGCCTGGCTATTCTTAGTTAACCTAAGATTAGTTATTATATATTCTATCCTTTCTTTATATTATAGATACGTTATTAAGTTAACAAGAATAACGTCTTTATTTCTTAATAGTTCGCACTTTTATTTGGATATTATATTCCTGTATTAGCTATTAGCACCTATTCTAATTTAAGGAAGGTATTTTACTGGGGTAAGTTATTACTGGTTATACGTATACACTTCGCTGCTTAACCGATTAGGAGCCTAGTAGTAGGCTTAGCAGGCGCGCCTATAGCCTTGCTCCCTTTAAGAAACTTTAAGTATAGGTTTATTTAGAAAATACTTTTCCTTTCTATCCTGCTTCTTATCCTTTATTCCTTCTCTTTCCTTTTTTTTTTCTCTATCCGCTATTAGGTTACAAAGGCTATACGCAGTCCCTTTACATTTGATAAAGAAAAGTAATCACATAATATATCTTCCGCGGCAACGTCTTATCCTCTAGCTATCTCTTCCTACGCTTTTGTAGAACGGGGGGGTTATGTTAAAATTCTATGGCTTTTGGAAAACAGCTCCAATGTTATATGTAACTTAACTACGCCCTACTAAAATGGCCCCTTACTCTCTAACTGGCATTAGTAGATTAATGATTAAAGGATGGATACCTAAAGCATATAAGTATAAACGATTAGACGGATACTCTTTCTCCTAGCTGATTTAAACGAGGCTGTACGCACTTTATAATCCGAAGGCGCTCTTTACTTAAAAGGGGTTATTAAGAATACATTTAAAAGCGACATAATTAGGGAGGATATTATTGTTAATAATGTAGGAATTTTAATACTCTTAAAATTGATAGAATAGAACACTGATATATTTATAGGTTGTCCGTTCTATACTCTTTTAGGCCTAAAAATTAATCTATATTGCCAAATATAGGCCTTAGGACTTTCCTATAGGATTTAGCAAAATGGTAGTAGACGAAGAACGTACTACTGGTGTCTCTTTAATATGGTGTATAGCCTTTCTAGGTAATAAAGCAACTTATACTATAAATATTGGCAAATATACCCAGGAACGGCAGATAGGAGAAACGGTGATCTTAGTTATACAACTAGGTAATATATACGTGCTGCACCTTAATACTTTAATTATAATTATTATTTTAACTATAAGCTAGACTTATGTATAATGGTTAGGTACCCTATAATATCCCTACCCCCTATATTAAAAATTAAGGCGAAGTACGAGCAGTTTATGTTAAGTATAATTGCCGTAATAAGCCTTATACGGAAGTTATAAAAACGACTTAGTTAGCCGATCTAGTAGCTAGCTTAGGCTAAAGAAAAAGTTTCCACGTACTTATGCCCGGCGAGTTAGTAGCTTAGAAAGCTAAGTAAGGGGGACTAAGACTTTAAACTATAAAGTTATAGCAATATATAGCGAGGAACTATTGCCTTAATAGAGTCAAATAAACGTAATTAAAAGAGAGTTGTAGTATCTTTTATACTTCTAATAGGCCAATATAGCTAGTGGTAGTGATAACGTAATAGCAACTAGTTAAAGGGCGTAGAGGGGTACTACCTTAGTAGATTGCCCCACCTTCTAAAAAGGGAATAAGGAGGTTAGGCATTAAATTATTTTTACAGCTCTTTTTATTGCTACTTATTTCCTATTATACTTTACCTACCAAGTTCTAAGCAATCGTTATTAGCGCAGTTTCGTTATATTTAATTAACTCTATAAGGAGCAGATACGATATAAGTAAGCGGAAAAGCTTTACTATAGAAGCATCTATAGGTCAACTATCAAGCCTATAAGGCTAGTAAACGGCATCTGCTTCCTACACAGTCCTATAAGCGCTTCTTTATATAGCTACGAATTCTAAAATTAATCTCCCTAAAAACCTTAGGCGAAATCCTTAGAGTACTATATAGCTAAAGACGTTCGGCGCTCTCCATTATACATAAACAATATTAATAGAAGAAGTGGCGTATAGGATTTAGAATTTCTCTAATACTAAGCTAGAGCAAGAGGCCTTTAAAATAGTAGTACTCTCTATAGCTTATAGTAATATATTTTTTACTAAGTAATATATAGTATAAACAAGAGGCTAAGATAGACAAGAATATCACGGTTAGTAATAATACATTAGTTACGGATAAAGATATCCTTATAGTCTTTATTTAAAAATAAAGCAGTATTAGGGTAGTATAAGTACCTCTATATAACTTAATTAATATAGGTCCAGAGGAATAGGGTTAGGCTATTATTAGGGTAGGCAGAAGATATATACTTTTTAGTAATCCTTTAGTGCGGTTTTTCCGCCGCAGTAGAACTTAATAGAAAGTACTCTAGTAACTCTAAGCCTAAGTCGCTTAAAAATGATACTACATTTTTATCACCTAAATAGATCGTTAGAAGTCCGTGCTCCCTTTTTTATAAAAGTTTAAACAGGACGCTCTCTAAAGGATTAAACTTTGCGAGTAAGAAATTAGTAAGAAGTTACGGCGTAATAAAGACTATATATGACCTATTTTCTCTATATAATAATATAGTTTCTTTTAGGAGACTAGAGGAATTATTTAGGTCTATTATATAAATATCTATATTAAGGATAACCTAAGTATCTTAACTAAGTCCCCCCGGGTGAGTGGTAGATTGACTATCCGTTAGGAAAGTAGGTATATTTAATGCTTCTAAATTTAAGTATTTCTAAGTCTAAGTATCTTAAATTAGCAAGAATTTATAGGGTACTATTAGGTTAGCTATAGTGTATTATATATTAGTAATCTACTTACGATTATTATTATATTTTAGGCGTTTTGTAACTTAAGTAACTACGTTAAGACTATTTACGCTCTAGCCGCCTTAAGTATAGTTAAGAGTTATTAGTTAATTATAATAACTGCTATATAGTATTAAGGCTAGGTTATAGAGCTCTTATAAAGCGATATTATAGGCTTAATCGCTAGTATAAGTAGCGTAACCATCTATGGTGGTTAATAGGCTTAGTTAACGCTTTTGCTAAATAGAAGGTAAGGATGGACTAGGTGTTGCTAATTAGTAAGGTAATATTAGTAAATAAAAGGCTAAATTATTTTAGGCACGTATATTTTAATAACTAAGTCTTTACTAGTTAAGGCTTTACTAGTTAAGGCTTTACTAGCTAAGGCTTTACTAGCTAAGGCTTTATTCCTATTAATTCCTTCTATAGGTCTAGGTATCTTACTCTATAGTATTAATTAAGTAGTTTTAGGTCTTTAAAGTCCTCTTTATAGGATTTATAGGGTTTAGTTTTTAACTAGCAGAGGTAGGTAATATAGGCTATACTCGGCGGTTTTACCTTTACTATATCCTGGATATGTTTTAAGAGGGATAACTACCTAGAAAAATTAGACTTGTACCCCTTAACTAAGCAGTTAAACCTCTCCTTTAGCTTTAGCTTATTTGTATTCTTTTTTAATTAGCGCGTATAGGGCTCTACGGCGTCCTTTAGAATGCTAGTTTCCTCTTTAGAGCTAGACTTAAAATTATAGTTAGAGTCTTCTAGTTCTAATAAGCCTATATCCTTATAGGTGTTACTAGGATACTTTATAGATATTTAACCTATTGCCTAATAAGTATAGGATTTAGTCATAAGATATAAAACAAGATACTCTCTTACTATACTCTTAGTCTTAGAGATGCTTTATTATAATAATAATAATATAAGAAAGGTATAGTAGGATATATATACTAAAATAGAGATAGGTTCCGGTATTTATATTATTCCGATAGGAATAAGTTAGTGCTTTACTAGTGGCGACTATTAATAAGGGCCAGGGGATTTAAAAGCGCTTGGCTTGGCGAACTGTTAACTAGTTATCTTATATTCTAGTATATAAGCTACTTTCTATAACCGCTTCCTTAGTATAATCTAATAAACTACGCCTTAAATATAGGAGAATTAATACACTATTGGAGGCAGTGCTTAGTCAATTTTCTAGAAAACAAATTCGGGATCTAGTTTAGCGATACCGGATTGGAAAAATTAAAATCTAAATTTAAAAAACCAAATTCCGGGATCCTTAAACCCTAAATCTTTTATAAACTAGGCTTATATTATAACTACTTTTAAGATTTTTTATAGCTCGTACTACACTTAGAAGAAGAGGTAATGGCGATAGATATACTAGATAAAGACTTCGCAGCTATTAAAGCGCAGTATTTTAAAGGGGTTGTAAAGATTAACCTTAGAGCACTTAATTTTAGGTATCCTTTAGCGCGTAAATATTATTATAGGCCGTCTAAAAAAAAAGTTATAGTCCTAAAAAATATTTTTAAGAGAACTAGTTATAACCGATTAACTAAGAAACATTTTATTAAGGCTATTATAGATAATAACGCACTTGCGGATGCCCTTAGGGTCTCTAGTATTAATAAGAATATACTTTATTAGAAGGAAGACACTATAAAGATTCCCTACCTTCCCATAACCTAAGTTGATTACCTTAATAGATTATACCGTATCTATGCTACTAAGTAAGTTCTAAATCTAAATAATTAATAGTAAACTATTAAGCTTTACTCTAAGCGTAAGTTTTAATATTTATACCCCCTATAAGTGTCTAACGCGATTTCTAGAACTCTCTTTAAACGCTTTAATAAATATTATAAAAGCCTTTAGAAATGAGCAGCCCTTTTTAAATAGAGAAATATTTTATAAGATCTTATATTATTATTAGGAAAACGATAATAAATTAGAGAACTGATAGCGGAGTTAACTTACAGCCACGAAAGAGAAAGATTTACGGCAGCTATTAAAGAATAAGCGCTTTTAAAATATATTTTACGCACTTAATAATATACCGGAACTCTTTTACCTAATTTAGCTAGGCACTTTATATTATTTTTTAGGTTTAAAGTATAATGAGGTATGTTTCTAAACTATATATATACTCTTACTTATATATATTTAGGAGATCCTTAATTCTCTTAAGTATATTTTAATTATCTAGAATTAAATTCTAGGCCGTAAAACTATTCTAGGCTGTAAAACTATTTTACCCTATAAAACTTTAAATATCTTATTTTCTGCTATTAATGCCCTTATATTATAGAAACTGGAGCTTTATATATCTACTATCTCTAAAAGAGACCAGATTTCCATTAAAAGTTAGATATAATTAAAAATAATATTTTCTACTATTACAGACTCCTATAAGAGAGATGCGCTTCTTAAGAATATTTTATTATTTCCTTACTTAATTCCTACTCTACATAGTTATTTTAAAAATTTAAAGTATCTTAAACCTTGCTATACTATCTTTAAACAACTCCTAGGCTCTAATTAAAAACGTACTATCTAGCATGGCTTTTTAGCTGTCTATTTTTGTCCCGAAAATCTTAATATTAAATATCTAAAGGATTAGATAACACCGCTATCCCTAATAACATTTAAGGGGGATAAATAGTTGGGTTATGTTACACTATAGGCGTTTTATATACGTTATTTTCCTAAGATAACGTCTGTGGCCTCTAAAAAGGAGTAGGGTAAACAAAAACCCGTTATTAAAGAGCTAAATCCAGCTCTTTAGTATAAACTAGGAAATCTTACCGTTATTCTAGGTTTTCGTATAAATTAGGCCCTTAAACTATAGAAATAGAATCCTAATAGGGAACTCGCTATCTATTTTCTTAAGTAAGCAAAGCCTAGTTATAGGGATAATATTAGTAGACCTATATCTTAGGTTACGTAAGTGCTAAAGTCAATAAAGCATTTCTATAGAGAACGACAGCTTTCTTAGTTTACCTCCGAGGCAAAGTTACTTAGCAATTATCGCTGTGGCCGACCTTTTAAGGATAACTATATTAAGGATTAGTCCTCCTTATTTATTCCATTAATCTTCTTTATATACTATATTTAAGGCACTAAAATAACTTTATTTTATATTAAGCGTGACTTATATTATAGCTTTCTTAAAAGTAGCACCTAATAGGTAAGACGTTGGATATTAAAATCTAAATACTTATTAATAATTTAAAGTTCGATTTCCCGGAAACGTTAACTTCTTTCTATAAGCATACTAACGCTAACTATATCCCTAAAGCTCCTCTAGCTATATTATAAAGAGACTTATTAGCCTAAAAGGTGGAATAGCTTAAGGATATTAAGTATTAGTTACGTGCTAAGATTAAAAGCCTAAAAAAAGAGTTGTAGGAAGAGAGAGATTCTAAGGGAGATATAAGAAGATAGTATAAATAGGACTTAACTATAGAGAGAGATAAGAATCAGCAGCTATAAAACAAGGTTAGAGATCTTAAAAGACTCTATTAAGACGCAGCATAAGATATCCAATAAGAAAAGGCTAAATTAGGGGAAGTGGAGATAAAAATCCAAAATTAGCAAATTCGTATTAGTGAACTTAAAAATTCTAACGATATTAATGATTTTATAAGTTATTACTCTAATAAAGATATTAGTGCGCTAAATCTATAAGAGACTATTTTCCTACTAGAGAAAAAGATAGAGTTAATAATAAGATATAAAGAAGCTTTAAATATAGAATTAATAAAGTAAAGGTAATTAATAGAGGAATACATTAAGCAGACCGCATTCTTTAAAGCAGAAAATTCTAAGTTATAGGTCTAGCTAGTAACCTAGAAAATAGAAAAAGATAAATTAACCTCTAAGCTCTAAAAAAATTAAGTAAGCGTCTAAACTATTATTTAATCCCAGGATATAGAAGTTTAAGTTAATTTATTAACTATATAGGACCGTGCTAAAGATAAATATATTACTTAATTAAGGAATATATAAGCCCAGCTAGAGGCTAAAATAAATCAACTTAGAGCAAGCTTTAAAGTAGAAAATGGTGGACTATAAGCCTAACTTATAGCTTAGAAAAGAGAGAAAGATAAACTAATATCTAAGCTTTAAATAAGAAGAGTATAAATATAGGATTTTAGTGTCTAAACTATTATTTAATCCCCAGATGGAGAAGTTTAGGCTAATTTAATAACTATATAGGACCGTGCTAAAGATAAACAGATTACTTAATTAATAAATAGGCTAGCCTAGCTGTAGACTAAAGTATAGTAACTTTATAACTAAACGGTTTAACTGCCGAATTCTAATCTTAAGGCGGAGGCAAATGCTAATAAAGCAAAAATGTTATAATATAAAATTGTTAACCTTAAATCTAAACTTAAGAAAACCTAAGCCTAGCTAAAGAGCAGAGAACTTATAGGCTCCTAGTAGGCTTAAATAATTAATAACCTTATATACTAGATGGAAGAACTTTAGGCTGCTACGTATTAAGAAACTCTTAAAGCTATAGGCCGCGCTTTAGGAGTATAAGCTAGTTAGGAGAGAACCTGGCGATATTATACCGTTACTAAAGAGACTAATAATAATGTTATTATACGTAAATATGGTTTATTATAGAGAAAGAGCGCTACTGCCCAGCTTATAAATATTAGAGAGATTAGGCAGATAAAGTTTAAGGGCGGTAAGTATATCTTAGTTTTCTTAATTTAACTTATTTATGGTTTTAGGTGCTATTAAATAGACGTTCTAAAGGATAAGAAATATATAGCCAAATTTATATAATAGTGCACAGAATGCGCAGGAGATATGTATACTAGCCGCTTTAGTATTCTTTAGCTAGTTACGCCTAAAACCTAGACTACAAATCTTAAGGATCTCTGCCTTAAAAATAGTAGTTACTATTTTGGGGAATTGGTAGATATAGGGATATTTGCAAACAGTATTACTAAAATAGTAAAGAAACATCGCTTAGCGCTTGCGAGAAATATAAATAAGAATATAAAGGAGGTTGTTAATAAGTAGGACTATTACTTAATCACATATAGGAAATAATAGAAGCTAATATTTCTAAATTAGGAGCTTAAGCCTGTATTAGGATAGATAGAGTAGGAATTAGGCCTAAAGAACTTAGTAAAGGACTTAGATTTCTAGGTTAGTAAGGCGTTCCCTACAGCATCTACTACTACTAGTAACAAAAGCGCTATTTAGGAAAGCTAGACCAATATTAATATTAATAAAAGGTAGAATAAGGCTTAAAAAGATAAGGCTATAATTAAAACCAAAAAGCCGCAAGGGTCGCTACTGCCGCCACTACCGCTATTACCTAAGGGCAATTTTATATACAATACTTTAGGAAATACTTTAGGACCGTTAATAGAGCTTAATAACCCAAATAGTAATATTAGTATTACTTAACACCAAAGATGACGATGAATTATAAATAGGAAAAAAAATATAAAATAGTATTAAAATAAAAGACTGTAGAGTATAAAAGCAGATTGCTAACCTAATAATAATAATTAGATCGTCTAAAATAAAATAAAAGAGCTGCCTAGTTCTTAGCTATCCCTAAGATAATGCGGAATTCTAATACTAAAATATTATAACAGTTACCCGGAACCTAACGGTCCTTTACCAATCGCGGACTTCTAATCTTAAATTATAACGGTTTAACTTTAATAAATTAGCATAATGTAAATATACTAAAGACCCCACTTAATTATATATAACTATCTATTATTTAAAATAAAACTGTTAGGTACAAGAGCTGGGTTTAAAGGTTAAAAATAGCGGTGTTATCTAAAGTAAGTTAAATAACCGGGTTCTGTTTAATCCATTATTTATATACTGTATTAGTAATGCGGACTTAGCGTAAACCCTATTCTAACGGCTAGGAGAGTAACTACTACGCTACGTATTTTTAATAAATCTGCTAGTAGGATATAACCTAGTAAAGAAAGACCCGTTTGGGTTAGGCGGACTTACCCTTTATTATATAGCTATACCTTAAGCTACCCTAGCTATCTAAGCCTAGGTTATATTCTAAGGTTAGTTTTAACTAGCTGCAGTAGCGTAAGGCCTCTTTTTAACTCTATAGCTTAACTATCTAGTACTAGGTTAAAGGGCGTAGATAGATAGTAACTAGCTAGATATATTTTAGAATTGCTTATCCTCTTCTCTAATAGGCGTAAGATAGGGGAAGTCCTTATCGTTATTATTATCTTTTAAAAAGTCTTTATCTAGTTCCTAATTAGGATCCTAGTTATCTTTCGTAACATTATTGCCCCTATTATAAGAACTAATAAGAAAGCTATTAAGGGGTTAGTTAAGCATATTCTTAGTAAACCTAGAAGTCTATATACCTCCACTAAGCCTATTAAAGCCAATATAACCGCCGTTAAAGCTTAAATCAAAGGAGGTTTGGGTTTACGACGTTATTATTACTAGGTAGACTACCATTATATCTCCGGTAAGGAGCCCTCCAGCTTCTTAAAACTTATTAATAGTTTAGTAGTTAGCTAGGTAGTAGTTCCGTAAATTACAGCGTTACTATACACTTTAGTTAGCAAAATGCATTCTAGTAAAAACTTAAAGGAAACTAACTATCTCTTTTATAGATTTAGGCTAGTTCTTGTTGGAGTAGGAACGGAAAATATATTTAACTTTATTTCTTTTAATAATAAGGGCAAGTTTAGTGTTAGGGACTCTTTTTATAAGCTCGTAATATTTCCTATTAATTCCTTCTTTATGGCGTTTAAAAAAATTTTGCACTATAGATATTGTAGCGGGAATAGCTAAGGGTAGAGAGGAAAAAATACGTGAAGCTTAAATCTCGGTAGTGGTTAAATATTAATAAGTTAATATAAAGTTAGCGGATAAGCTTATAAGGAGAATGGTAGATATTTATATATTACTAAATTTAGATTTTACTACTAATATAGAGCTTTTTAAAACCGTATATTCTAGTTATATAGATCTAGCTATAGAGTTAGGGGATATATTACAGCTTATACGCGTAAAGACCAGTTAAAGGGTCTATAAAGAGTATTCTATAGTTAATCGTTTTTTTATAAAAGCCGTATCTAATAAATACTAGTTTTATAGCTTTTGAACTTTTACTCCAATTAGCTGCGGCACTTAGTTGGGATTTTAATAATACTCTCGCTGCCTATTAGCTTATACTAACTATTAAATGCAAGCTCTTAATATGTATACTACAAATTCACCTGTCTAAAGGCTTACGCACGCTAGTAATACTTTCCCGCTTAGCTATACCTTATTCTCCTCTAATACTAATAAAAAGGGAGTAAGATAATAGACGTCCATTAGATACACCTAAGTGGCGTACTTTAAACGTAGCCCCCTTATTTACGCGCGTTAGAAGGAATTAACGCTAGGGCTTTAGCGGTAAACTAGTAAGCGGCTAGTTAGAAGATATATATGCTAAGAAAAGAAGGCGAAGCTAGATGCTAAGTAAGTTAAGTATTAGATTTTAAGGATTAGGGATTAGTAATCTCGGATACTAAATTTAAGATTAATTATAAAATCGTAAATTACTAATTCGCAAACCCCGCCTTCTCTAAAAACGGTTTCTAGATTTTAAAATCCATTTTTATATATTTTAAAACCATTTACGTAGGCTAAATTATGTAAGTAAAGTATATATCTAGGTACTGGTATATAATATACATCTTGCCTAGGAAATTTAGCATTATAGAACACTATATAAATCATTACAATCTTTTTTATCTCCCTTAGAGCCGCATTTGGAGCATTTACTCTATAGAAGCTCTTATAGCTAATTAATGCACCCACCCGTAAGTTAATCTTCTCTTTTCTTTACAAAAGACTTAATTATACGTTAGTTATTAAGCGCTAAAAAGAAAGCTCCGATGTAAGCGTACTTATAGCAATTCTCATTCTTCTCTATATTATAGCGAACATTATTATCTATACTCTTAGAATTTCAGGCCGCGCTAAGTTGGCAAAACGTTATGGCTCTCTTTTTGTCATTAATATGGTCTTATTATATCTTAGTAGTAGGACTAGTCTAATTAGTAATAAAGTCTATTTAAATCTAAGCTAATACGGCCTGCTTTACCGCTAGGTAGGCCGCGTTTGCGTGATTTAAGGCCTTATATATAGTTTTATCAACTTCTTAATAGTTCCCAGTCCCACTTAAGAAATATTAGTTCGTCACTCTATACCACACTTACTCTTATACTAAAAGAATACTAGCTTATTTCCGTTATTATATTACTTAGTAGACTGTCCGTATTATATCTCCGGCGCTATATATATAAAGTATTCCTTAAATTACACTTAGTCTTCGCGATTATACTTATAGGTATATTATAAGTTTACGTTAGGTTAAAGAAGACTCTACTAGTAATTTGTCTCTTAATTAGCTCTGCGTTATAGCTTATTTATTATATAATCTAGTTTATCCGTTTATACTTTTAAAACTACGGCTCTGGTCTAGCTAATAAAGTTACTATAAAAAGTTTTCTATATTAGTTAGACTTTATATAGGCCACGCAGGTATCGATTACTCTAAAAAAACCGTAGAAAGTCACGCCTGGGGAATACGTATATCTTACATTGCTAAGCATCGCTTGTCACTCTGGTGGTTTTTTTTAAGCTTATTTATACTCAATTATATAGTATTTACAAGACTTTAGTAAGGCTAGTACTACTATTACCCTCTTAATATAAAGGTGTAAAGGTTTTAGCAATGCATTAATGATAATGCTAAGCCAGTTATCTGCAATCGTTAATGGCCTATATAGTTAAATGCAGAGTTTAGATAAGTTTAATAAAGTTCTTTTCGTTATAAGTAGAGTTAGGATTACCGTTTATCTGCTCTTAGCTAAGTACCTCCTTAAAGCTTATAAAGATTATAGCGCTCGCGTATACAGACTTTTATTAGTATAGTTCTTAGAGATATTAGGTAAAACTTTAATGCCTTACCTAGGTTACTTCTAACCTTCCTTAATAGATTAAGAGGCCTAGGCTAGCTAGTTCCTATATCTCTTACTTAAAATAGATAGCCAGGGAATTTTTACCGTCGCTCTCTTTATTCTAAACGTAACGTAAGGGTTAATGGCTAACCTTTAGATAGTATTGCCGCTAGCGCGTAATCGCTTATATAGGATAAATAGATTATTAGATCTGCCCTAGTACATTAAAAATAAATAGTTAGTAGAGGCTAGTAATATAGTAATCTCTAGTAAATATGCCTATTTGCGGGGGTTTCTCCTCTACTAATATTACTATAGTTTATGGAACTCCCACTTTTAAAAGCGCGGTAAGAAAGGCGGTACGCTTATACCAGCAAGATATACGCATTTTTAATATTAGATTTCAGCTAGAAGAGACGGCTATAAGTAAATTAGTATTAATAAGATATATTCTTAAGAAATAGTAGGCTAGATAGGCCTAAAACGTATTATATATAGGAAATAATTAAATTGCCTAATAGTAACTAGAAATACTTAGTAATTATTTAGAAAATATTAAAGTATTATAGGAGAAAGTTTTATTCCTAAACTATTTAAGCCTAAGCCTACTATACGCCATGTACTTAGGGGTAAATTCTACTTCTCTTTTGTTTTTAAAGATTTGCCATCAATATCCTTTTACCTACTTTTATTAAGGCGTTTCGTATAATTAATCTAAGTCTTTTCTATATTTCACTCTTATCTACTAAAGCTATAAGTGTTTTTCTGTTGTTATTCTTAAGCGCCTCTTTAAGCTTTTAGAACCTTATAATATGCCTAATAAACTTACTAAGGTTCCTTTTATAATAAGATTAAAGTTTACTAGATATTAGGTTAGTTATAGGCTCTTTAATAGGCTTCTAGTATAAAACTACTACTCTATCTATAATATAAACTAAGCAATACCTTAAATTCTTATTTCTCTCCGCGGCTCTAATGCTCGTTAGCCTAGGCTTCTACTCTACCTAGTATTTAAGTACACCGTTTTCGGTTACGCCTTCTAAATTTTAGTTTAGTCTTCTTAGGAATCTAATAGGCTATTTATCTTCACTTTTATAATCTAAGCTATTATTAAAAACATCCGTAAAGTAGGCCTCATCGTTACCTACTTAGCTATTAATATAATTGAAAGATCTATAATTATCTGGCTATCCTACTAGGAGGCATTAGAGAAACGTCCTTAATACTAGCAACTATATTTACAGGGTTAGACAAGCCTATTATTAGGTAAGAAGATTAATAATCCAAACTTAATATATAGGGCTGGCCTTACTATAGCTTTCCGCATAGTCTGTTCCCAAAATATACACATCCTTATACTTTTAGGTGTCGTAGGGATACAAAATTTCTATTCTAGATGTTTGGGTAGGCGAAGATAGTATTTCTACCTATTTAGAATTAGATAGCCATAAGTAGTCCTTAACTAGAGAAAGCATAGCTAGTAAGAGCTTAGGGCCAGTATAAAAGAATTAAGAATTATAAGTACTATAGAGCAAAAAAAAATACGCGATAGCGCCCTTTATACCCTTATAGGATTAACGCTATAAGTATAGTTCTAATCTAAAAATATTAAACCATATAAGCTGCTTCGCTGCAATACTAAGTTATATTAATAGTTATAGGATAATCTCTTTACCGCCTATAGCTTCTAGGTATTTAGGGGGCTAATACCTCTACTAGCATCTAGTATTTAAGCCCCTTCTTATAATATTAAATAAATCCCCTATTTAATTCTAGGCGTAAAACTTAGCTTAGCCGGATTATTAACTTTAAATAATAATTAACTGTTAGGGCTATCCCTAAATACTAGTATATAGAAGCCCTTATCTGGTTTTAGATGGAGTAAGAATTATATTCCTAAACTTCTTCTTAGTTACGCTAGAGGTGGCTAAATACGCGGCAGCTTTATCTCCTAACTCCTTACTTATACTATATGCCTTAAAAACCATAGCATAGCGCTTAGAAAGTAGTATTGCTTTTACCCACGTTATATAGATTTAGGCAGAAACATTAATCTTAAAGTAACTTATACAATTCCGGCTAATAAATTTATACAAACTTCTCTAGCTACTAAAGTATATAGTATTTATATAAGCTTCTTTATATTAATACTAATAAGAGCTAGAGTACTAAGACTACTTATAATCTAATAAGTAATAATAGCTAAGCACTACTTATAAAGCTAGAGACTGGTGTATTAGTTCTTCCGCACTAATATAATATATTTTAGTTAAGTATTTATATTTAGTAACAGCTTAGCTAATTATTACCCCTAATAATACCTCCTCTAACCTAAACAGCTACTATTAGATTTAGTCTAGTAGCTTACGCTTTTAGGTATAGAGTGTATACTAAGTAAGGAGTAATTATAGCTAATGAATATTATGCGCTAGCTAAAGGGTAAAGGGGCCGCTAATATACTTCGCCTTATTTAGGTAATGTTAATCTCCCTTTCTAAACTTAGTCTTAGCTTGGCTAAGTAGTAGAGGAAATATTATAAAGGTAGCATTTATCTTACCTCTAAATATCCTTAGATTAAGCTACCTTTTCCCTAGATACTAAGCCTTGCTAAAATATAGTTCTTTTCTGTACTTATTAAATAAGTCCTATTATATATATACCTTAGATAAACCTAAATTAGATTACTAATAATTCTTATAGGTCTATAGGAAGAGCTTAGAAGACGATCTATATATACCACCCTAGCGTTATATATTTTACACCTTATAATTAAGGATAGAAAGAGGATAGTAATAAAGATAGTAATAAAGAGACGGTAGTTTTAAACGATAGTACTAAGCTATGGACTTCTGGCCACCCTATTAATAGATTACGCTAGAGTAACCTAGTAGAAGGGCGAATTAATACTACTAATATTAATAAACTAAGCCAGAGTGACGCTAATGGATTATTAAGTAATAATAGAGAACTTAAAATTTAGCGTAATTTAATAGGCAAGACTTTATAAGTGTAATGCTATACAAAAGAATAAAGTAGAAATTTAATAAGAAACTATAAAACGCTTATAGAATGCCTAGTAGTCTGTCTACATTCTAAAACCCGCGCTTTTATCTCTCTTAGCTTAACCTCTTCTAAGCTCTATATAATTTACGATAATCTCTTAAGTCCCTTAATATAGGCAGAAGATTTTATTTACCGTATTACTAATAAAGGACAACTAATATATAATAATAACCCTAAACTCTACAAGTTTCTTTCTAAGCTTAAATACTTATATCCTAAATAAGTACCAGTAGTGTTTAAGGTTAGTAGGCTTATAGATTTATATATTAAAGAGTTAAAGAATAATATCTAGTGTATACTCTTTAGCGCTTATTCTATCTATTGCAATCTACTAAGTGGGATTATATACCTCTACCGGTGTAGTAGGAAAGGGTTAGGAGGAAGTATAATAGGACTTTTACTTATTACTAAATTCGTTAGGCTTCTCTTATAGGAATTTCTTTAGTTCTTTAAGTCTATAGGATCTATTATATAGGAACTTATCTGGTATACTAGGTCTATAAGGCTCTTTATATAGAAATAGCTTCTTCTTTATAGTATTAAAGTTATTTTCATTTTTATATATCTACTATTAGTACTTTCTTAGGACCTGCTTTATGCCTATACTTGCTAGAATAGTTTTCCAATTACTACCCTTTTCTTTTAAAGAAGCTTTTTAAATTAGGGCCTAAAAAATATATCTACTAATCCCTTTTGCAAGTAACTTAAAAATTATCTTACCCTCTATTAAGGGTTTTAATACTATATAATTAGTTAGATATAGAAGACTATTAGAGGTATAACTGTTACCATTAATAGAAGTACTTTCTCCGTTACCTTTATCTTCCGGTTCTTAGCCAAAATATAGCTGTCTTTTAATCGCATCTAAGCTTTTTGTAATATAATCGTAATACTATTACTCTATACTACGAAGCTTCCGGATTTCTATACGCAAAGAGCGTACAACTGTAGTTTATTTAGTAAGTATATTAACCTCACTTTTCTATAGTACTTGCCTTCGCTATTAAGACTATCTTTATACTATAATAAGTTAGTTATATCTATTTCAAACCGTATATAGTGGACCCTATAGCTATAGTACTGTTTATATAAATATAGAAAGCGACAAGTTTTATACATCGTTTTTTAAAAAAAAACGAAAAGTAATAGCGTTTTATTTACCCAAAATATAATTTTAGATTTCCGATTTCTGCTTTACTAACCCTTACCTAGTTTTAGACTTTAGCTAAAGTTAGTTTTCTATTTTAAGTTTCTAGTTAGGATCCGGGTTTTCAGTTATTAGTTAAGCAAATTAATAGGTAGTTTCCCGTAGGGGCTCTTATTATATATAGCTTTTTTTAGCGTATAGGCTTATTCCCTTACGAGCTTATTTCCTATATTAGCAATTACGCTAACGTATTCGCGCCCCTTGTAGGCTTAGAGCCTATATAGTCTACTTACCCGTATAGAAATTTATTACGTATAGCTTGTTTTAGCGTATAAACTTCCTTCCCCTACTAGTATATACCCCGTATTAACTTAGAGCCTATATAGTCCACTTGCCCGCACAGGAATTTGTTATATATAGCTTGTTTTAGCGTATAGACTTCTTTCCCCTACTAGCGTATACCCCGCATTAACTAATAATTACGCAATTATATAACCTATGCGGGCTATAAGCCTATAGATACCACTTTCCTGGGCGGGATAGTTAGGCTTAGGGGCTAGGCTTAGCGTTTGTAACCTACTATAAAGCTACTATAAGGGCTTTTTGCCCCTACGGGAGCGGAATCAAATTATTTAGGGATTACTCCTCTATTTCTACAATACTAGGGAAATTATCTATTCCCCGCCTTACCCTAACCCCTTAATTTAAAAACTAAGTCCATTAAGATAACTTATATTATAATATTTAAACAAGTCTTCTAGCAGTTTAAAGCCCCAACTAATATATAGTCTAGGGTAAACCTCTTAGCACCTCTTTATAGTAATGCCGCTGAATCCTACTAACGGAGGGTATAAGGTTTAACTCTAGTAAATTACTTAGTGTTAAATACTAGCGGGTCTAGAGCATACCAAAAATACTTAAGCTATAGCTCGAGTAACGAAAATGGAAGGTTAGTAAGGAATAAGTGGCGCTGCCGGCGCTTTAAGTAAAGACTAATAATGTTATTATTTATAACTGGTTATATAGTTCAGTTAAAATATATCTTATTAGCGAGTTTAAAGGTCACTTTAGCCGGTAAGTGGGATTAGAAGAAAACGCCATTTAATATAATATTAGCGGCTATCTTAGCGTGCCTTATAGTCTACGCTGCGGCTAAATAAGGAGGTTGTATGCTACTTGTATATTATTATATATTTTAAGCGCCTAAGACTATAAAGCAGGGAAGGGATATAGAGACCCTA
>Ga0307515_10006016_pt1 | contig 24416 bp, 23 predicted proteins | sample 17_EM_MG_FD_194513 | JGI IMG/M metagenome (GOLD analysis project Ga0307515, IMG submission 194513) | Populus trichocarpa ectomycorrhiza microbial communities from riparian zone in the Pacific Northwest, United States - 17_EM | ecosystem: Host-associated > Plants > Roots > Unclassified | place... | reverse complement strand
TGGAGAGATAGAGAGGGATGACTTAACTTTGTGTTCTGCGATGATGGTTGAGATGTGGATGAGAAAGAGAGAGATGGGGGATGAAGATGAGAACGATGTAGAAGATACGAGCGGATATGAGAAATCAGGGGTACGACTTGCCTGATTGGGGTGGGAAGACCTCGTATCGGTGTTATTACACACTGGATCAGGCCTCGTACCTGCCGTACCTGGGATGGTCAATTGACTCGCACATGAAATTCTCTTAAGTCCCAGCTTCTCATGATGATTTGTCCCATCTCCTCTACCATCACCTAAGAACACGAAGTTAAGTCATCCCTTTCTGTCTCACCATGCCATGATCAAGAGTCAACCTGGCTCGTGGAGCATAGGATGAGGGTGAGAAGATCTGATACTACCTGGCCGCAAGGGTCCACGCAATTGCGTAGATCCATGAAATCGTTGAAAGCGTGAGTGAGATCAAAAGATGGGAAAGATAAAGTGTGCATTTCGTATAGACCAACAGAGCAAGAAGAAACGGCAAAACGGCGATTAGAGGGCGATATGCAACGCGATGCCGGGTATTGACGCCAGGCGCGGAGTAATCCGCCACTGGGGTGTCTCTGACGGCTCTGACGGAGCGCGTCCACTCTGACGGAGCCATTCCGCCCGGACGGAAATGTCTTTTGCTGATGTAACATGAGGTAGCGATTCCACCTGCCTTGGTGAAATTCAGAAATATCAAAGTCCTTATCTACCAGTTTGGAAAGTTTTGTCTGTCATTTCGGTCAATATGGATCCACCTGGATGTCAAATCTGATCTTCCTCTCCGAACTTACTATTGTGATTCCTCGACTTCCTTGCCTCTTCAGGATGGCCAAAGCTGTTTCATCAACCGTTGAACTAGTCAATTCAGTAACCTCTGACTCTGTTCATTCGTTTAACTTTGCGATGTGTGCTTTTGCCAGCAAGTGTTTCCCCATTGAGCTGGTCCCATGTTCAGCTGGATGTCGAAAAACTTGATGACAAACAATACATATGATGCCAGGGCTGCCGGTCTCCTCAATTCCGCAGTGTAAATTGAATTCCCACGAGGGCGCATGTCGAGAATTATTCCAAGCAATAGTCCGCTTCGATTCTACATTCATGGAAGCCCACCAAGCAATGATGCGATTGTGTAAAGTATGGTCGCTCAAATCAGGAATAAAGACACATTAATTTTTGGAAGAGATTATAACCTCGAGCAATGAGGTGTTCAAAGATTTTGAATCCGACATGGCTGTGGGAATTTGACATCTGGGTAATCTGACTAGAAAGACTACCAAAAGTAATGATACAGCAAAGCAGACTGCCGGTTTTTGAATATTGACTCTACTGCTCCAAGTGAAAAAATCAGATCTGTAAGACAATGCATGCATATTTGTGAAGTTGTATACAAGGTTAGATTGCAAAGACTGACCGGGTAAAACTCGATGTAGGCACAGCACAATACAGTTCATTGTTGAGTAGCGTTCTGAGCCTCCACAAAGACTGCTGACTATCTGTGGGCGCTCAATTGTTGGAGGCAGACGCGATATCGTCACGAGCATTTACGCCTCTAAAGGCTCCCGATAGGTCCATTGTGGATGACCTATGGTCCATTGCCGTTGGATTATCCAAGATGCATGATCAAAAATCGTTGACGCTCCGTTGGCGCTCACTTTGGTACATGGTAACGATCTTGTCGTCAGCATTTTTGCCCAGAATGCTGGGCGATGGTTCGATTATGGATCAAAGTAGTCTCATAGCCCCTTGATATTCCAGGATGCAAGGCCTAAAATTGTTGACGCTCCGTTTACGCTCATTTTTAGACCGTACTGACGAGGTCGTCGAAACCATTTTGGCCTAGAAAGGCGGCCGATAGTTCGATTATGGATCAAAGTAGTCGCATAGCCCCTTGAAATTACATGATGGAAGGCCTAAAATCTTTGACACTCTGCTGACGCTCATTTTTAGAGCATAGTGACGGAATCGTCGAACGTATTCTTGCCTTGAAAGGCGGCCAATAGTTCGATTATGGCTTGATGTCGCCACACAGCCCTTGCATTGTCCAACATGCAAGGCCAGACGTCGTTGACACTCCGTTGACGCTCAATTTAGGACATAGTATCAATGTTGTTGCAACCAGTTTAGAATAGAAAGGTGGGCTATAGTTCGATTATGAATCAGCGTTGCAGCGAAACCATCTGGATTTTCCACAATGCAATGCCAATAATCGTTGACGCTCCATTGACGCTCACCTTTGAGCTCACCTTAGACACATACTAACAGTCATTGGGTGCTCAACAATTGTGCATAAAATCCATACAATCTTCTTTGGCAGCCAGTATACCTTTCCTAAGTATTATCATTCGAATCCAAAATCTTCGAGACATCTCAGTTTCTGAGCCACCACCATACACGTCATTTGCATGATGAATGACATAAGTTCATCCCATTTCAGCGCTTTCGGCCGGCAATTTATCGCATAAAAATCCACCCACTATTGATATATTTTTATATCGCGACGTCCTCACCATTCCTTATCCAGCTCATTCTCCTCGATTTCCATGATGTACCATGAGCAATTTTCAACTTTTCGACCATGTGCAGGAGGTCTGAGCAGAGAGTTACGTAGTTCGCTGCATGGATTGATGCAATCTCAGGGCTGTCATTCATCCGCCTTTCGGATGTGCATTGACTGTTCCTCCTATCAGTCGTATCACATCACTGACTTAAACTTTGTTATTAAATTTTGTCTCAAATTTGGGTTTTGTTTTATCATTTAACCGTAACAGACAACACCATATATAGTTCGTTGTTCGTCAATCTACTTGATTTGGTGTCTAGAACATTTGCATGGCCCGTACAACCCATGCTCACACACTGACGAATAATCTTGTCCCACAATTTGGTCACTGACATCCAGAACAAGCTGACACATACCCAAGTAGGTACAAATTGCTGTTACTCGAGATACATCGTCAAGAATATCTATTTGGCTATCTATTCTTCCGGTGACGCAGGAGCTGTCACCATGTCTTTGTCCGAAACTGATTTCTATATGGTAATTAGCTAGCGACGCTATCCGCTGGGGTAACTGCTCATGGGTTGAACAGGCTTTGCAATCTCCCTCTGTAACGAATTGGGCACCGCGTCGGGCATGGGAGATACTATCTGATCGTCTGCCTGAGGTTTCTCTGAACCCAGCCAAATTTGACTTCTTCCCTGTTGAGACGTCACTTACGCCATCTGGGATTGTCCGGGGATGATATCAAGAACCTTCATATGCTCTCCAAATGTTGTCGGTGATGGTGTGGCTGCTGTCGTGTCTTTTTGGGGCTTCAAAACTGCCAGAACCTACAGTTCAGTCGTCCCGTACTTCATATCTCGCTCACGGAAGTAGTCGGCTGCGTCCCCCCATCCGGGTTGTGTCAGTTCGTCAAGCCTCATCTGGTTTTGCCGAAAGCTCTCCAGGCTGTGCTGTACCGTTTTGGAGATTGTGCCCACTACCCAGCCAGGTTCATCATCTTCTCTCAGATTGCCATGCTCTGTATCATCCTCATCATCATCCTCATCTTCCCCATCCTCCTCATCTTTGGAACTTGCAAGATCGCTCAAACTATCTCCGATAGCATTCAACATCTCCTCGAATATTGTTTCAGGCTTTGTGGTTGTCGATCGTGCCTTTTCAACATTCCTCATATGTCCCTGCTTGTGCATAATCGCTGTCTCTGCGTCTTGAACTTGCATTCTTGCCACTGTGGTCTCTCTATCCACATAATCCTCGATCGATTTCTCTTTTTCTTCATTGCTTGTATCGTCCGTTTCCCGTGTTTTCTCGGCCGAAAGCTTCTTTTTCGATCATAAGCTGTGCAATGCTCCCAACGCTCGGCCCCTTTCTGCCTCCAAGCCACTCTTGCCTTTATTCACTTGATGACATCATTGTGTGGATTTCATCATTGATTTGCCGTATTTGCCAGCCAGAAGTGGCGAAAGGTCTTTTTTTGGAGCATCGACCATTGTATCTTGTGTTGACCTTGTTGTTGGGCGAGATGTTGGATGTTGCAAGATATGGACCGCATGGAGGCAAACTGAGTCTTTTATGTCAAGGTTGGTAGGTTTCACCAATTAGAACAAAGCAAAATCAGCATTTTGACCGTCACTTCATTGGGAATAGTCATGCTAACCGTACATTATGACTTGATGGTTAGCGTGTGATTCATGTAAGATCCTGGCGATGTCTTGAGACAAACATCACCAGACTTCCTTTCTGTTGAGTAATGACCTTTTTATATCTATCAAACATGAGATATCAGCAGTCGTTCATCACAATATATCCCTCCAAACAAACAAACAATACCGGACCGACTTACAGCAAATCGCGGTACTGTTGGAATGCCCTGCAGCTATGCGCAGTGCAGCTATACACAGCCGGATTCAGCTAGAATTGAAGGTGCAAGTTGGCTGTCACTTGTTCCATATTGACTTGTGGCTAACTATATAATCTTCAGGACTTCCCACTTCTTTTCGTGATCATCTTCCTCACCATTCCACAACAGCAAGTCATGGCTCCAGAAATACTTCAACCAGGGGCCATTGAGGCAGAGTCGAGCTGAACAACAAGGGTTTCAAACAATGCGCCACCCACTGAGACGCAGCAGCAATGCAGACACCAGTTAGTTCACCGCGACGCTGCAATTGTAGCCGCCGAAAATATAACCTAGGACACACATTTGAAAATAGTATGTAAAACTGGAAGCAGCAAGAATAAGCAGCAGCATGCTATTGGATGTGAGTCGATCCATATCGATGCAGACGGCAGTCAAATTCCAGTATAACGCACAGCTGGGGTATGTATAGAGCTACGTGACCAATTCATTGCTGCCCGTAATGGGAAACCTCCATGGTCTACCAAGGCATTTGTTCGCACAGTCCGCGAAATTGAACATCCCGATGTCGTCAGCTCTTGGATTTTCGCAGACGAATTTGGTGATAAACGTCCGCAGGACAGGAGGACACAGGCTTTAATGACCTTGGAGGAGGCTACGCAATGGTATATGGTTGAGGTAACAGCCGATTCTCACTCTAGAAGCAGCAACTAAAATCTTGTAGGTTTTCAACATGTCAGCTACTATGGCAAGACAAGAAGGTCTGGTACAGCTTGAACAGTCCAACATGCGTCTTGCCTTGACTATGGCCAAAATGGCTAAAGATGGGTTTTTGCGCGCCGGCATTGAGGAAATGCAACAAGTAATCCACAAACCACGCAACGAAGTTTGAGAAGAGAAGAAGCGAGGTGTTGTGTCTCCCGGGCATGACAAGGTGAAGGCTGCGATAGACAGACACCCGGAAATGGTTCAGGAAAATCAATGGGACAGCTGTCTTCCTTGCCAAAATGGCACAGCAAAGAAACTACAGACTCCCTGGAGGCGCAAAGGCACAGGTGCACCTCGACCATGACCGGCGCCACCGAGGCCTGGAACGCCACCTGCGCCGCCTGATGGCAGGAAGAACACTCAAAGCTCCAAAACAGAAGGTGTGCCACCCAGATATGTGTATATACATACTCCGCTTCCCAGCGCTCAATTTTTCAATCTTGATCCATATGCCAAGGATCGCATGTGCGATAAAGATTTTATTCCAGATTTGCTGACTGATGGAAGTCCATCCACAGGTGAGTACACAATCAGCTGCGTGGTAATGCAGCTGACAGCCATGTTGTAGACAACAGCAGCACTTTGAGTGAACATCACAGTGAAGACGAGAGTTGACTGAAGGGAATGTGATCTTTGAGTATTATCATGATCTACAATTAGCAGACACTTTAAAGTATATTTTGAAGGGTATATTTAATGCATCATTAAAGAACAATGTAGTTAGAAAGGAGAATGTACATGGACAGCACAGAACAGCTGCCACAGGACCATTATTGATAAAGTATGCCAAAGTAAATGGTTCCATATTGCGGTTCCGCCCGTGGCAAAATGAGACTCAATGGAGTGTCAACAAGTTTAAGTCCTCTAAGTTGGGTAATAAAAATGCGATTTGGTAGTGAATACACATAATAGAAGTGTTGCCACCCTTTATAGGCAAAAGAGAAAGCAACACGCTCCTTGCCCCATGTTGAAAATGAGCGTCAACAGAGCGTCAACGATTTTAGGTCTTGTTAGTCTTGTAATTATGAAGTAATTTTGTAGTGGTTATACATAACGACAGCATTGACGACCTTTAGACGCAAAAAAGAAAGCGAAACACTCCCTGCCCCATCTTGAAAATGAGCGTCAACCGAGCGTCAACGATGTTTGGTCTTGTTAGTCCGGTAATTAAGAAGTAATTTTGTAGTGGTTATACATAACAACAGTATTGACAACCTTTGTACGCAAAAAAAAAAGGCAAGACGCTCCGTGTCCCATCTTGAAAATGAGCGTCAATGGAGCATCAAGGATTTTGGGTCCTGTAAGTCAGGTAATGAATACGCGATTCGGTAGTGATTATACATAATGGAAGTATTGCCACCCTTTGTAGGCGAAAGAGAAAGCAACACGCTCCCTGCCCCATCTTGGAAGTGAGTGTCAACAGAGCGTCAACAATTTTAGGTCTTGTTAGTCTGGTAATTATGAAGTAATTTTGTAGTGGTTATACATAACAACAGCATTAACAACCTTTAGACGCAAAAAAGAAAGCGAAACGCTCCCTGCCCCATCTCCAAAATGAGCGTCAACGGAGCGTCAACAATCTTTGGTCATGTAAGTCAAGTAATAAAAACGCGATCTGGCAGGGAGATGACATCATGGAAGTTTTGCCACCCTTTATACGCGAAAAAAAAAGCAACACGTTCCCTGCGCCATTTTGAAAATGACAGTCAACAGAGCGTCAACGATTTTAGGTTTTGTTAGTCTGGTAATTAAGAAATAATTTTGTAGTGGTTATACATAACAACAGTATTGACAACCTTTATACTCAGAAAGCAAAGCGAGACGCTCCATGTCCCATCATGTAAATGAGCGTCAACGGAGCGTCAACAATTTTTGGTCCTGTAAGTGGGGTAATAAAAACGCGATTTGGTAGTGATTACACATAATGGAAGTGTTGCCATCCATTATAGGCAAAAAGAAAAGCGTCAAGCTCCATGCCCCATCATGACAATGTGCGTCAACAGAGTGTCGGCGATCTTGGGCCTTCGATCAAGGTTTATCGCAGCGAGCTACGGCTGTTAAAGTCTATATAATCAGTTTTGGCCGTTTTTGTAGTCTAAAACGCTCGTGAACACTTATTTGCACCTTTGTAAATGAAATAAGTTGTTACAGTTCCGGAGACTATCGCGGGAATATCATTTGCTTATTTGCTCATAAAGGCAGCTAATCACTTGTTTATGGATACGTGTGATCAAGCGCCACTTAGACTACCCAAGATGCAAGACCATCAAATGTTGACGCTCGATTGACGCTCATTTTCAGGATGGGGCAGGGAGCGTCTCTCTACTTGTTTGATATATAATGGTAGTCAATACATTGGAAAATGAAAATGCAGTACCATAGTCAATATGTTGCAATTAACAGTAGGATATCTGAATGCGACCATAAACAGAAAGACCCAAAACGCATAACTGGAGATTGGACCCGACTGGTTAAGCAAAACCAGGCGAAACCCACGGGTTGATGGGTACAGGGAAGGGTTCGGAAAGCCAACAAGCAGTGGGTCGGGTTTTTGGACGGTTCTGGACCCAAAACAAACTGTTTTTCCGGTCCCAACCCGGAGCGCTGGTGGGTTACCCGGACCCGTTGCTAACACTAGATTCAACATAAAGAGAAAACGGTAAAGGTACGATGAAGATTCAGCGGGAATCTAATTGATCCTAGTTGTCGTCAATGCCAAGATTGCTAGCGAATGGGTCATTCATAGTCACTCACATTACGATGTTGCACATAATATCTTGTAAACACCGCATCATTTAATCACAAACTCATCATGAGTCTCAATGCTACAATGTTGACTTAACATAAATATTGGCGTTCAACGCAGTGCATAAGAACAATATGAATCCATCATGAAACTTCATCTGAGAACGGAAACACGAATAACAGGATGCAGTTCCGGCCAATTGCGGTGCAGCGAGCATTGAGTCAGCATACTTGTACAGGATTCAATCTAATGTAATGGCTAGGATTGTCGGCTCGTCTTCCATCGACAATTACTTGTACTCTCAGACACTGCCTTTTCTTAACTCGAGCTTTCATCACAATTTGTTGTTAATATACTCTTTGGATTTGACGTTGGCGGAAATCAGATATTGTCTGTTCATGATTTGTCACGAACTTCAGGCATTCAAGATAGGTGGTGGGCAGTAGCTTGCCGGACACCGATTGAGCCACTGAGCAGAGACTGGCAATCAGTCACCAATTGAGCCGTTCAGCAGAGCCTGGCATTCAGATTCTATCTCTTAGAGCTCTCTTGATGGAAATCGGTTCACATAATCTATTTTACAATACGGTTGTTGGCGGCCCAAACATACATGTGACGCAAAATGTAGTTAAGTCTGCATTCGAAGCGTTCTGAATTTAGGCCTATTGAAGGAAGTGTGGTATACAAGTGAGCGGGAGTTGCCAGTCATCTGCAGAATTGCTGAGCAGAAGCTGTCAATTGAGGTTCAGTATCTCAAGCTGCAGCTTGAGTATGGAGCCCGAACGACACAAGCTATTTCAGGATCTTGGAAATGTAAGGTCCGAACATACTTCTTAGTCGAAATCCAGTTAAGTGTGGTTACTTATCGCCCAGCGCTGTGCATCTACACTAATCGTGTCATGGACAGCTTCCTGCAAAGGATAGGTTGACATGGAGGATGACAGTCAGGGCATTCAAGTGACGGCCTTCACATACCGATCAAGCATAGATTGTGAGATTACGCTGGGACCGAGCGGGATGAGCTGCGCCTGCACCTACAAGTTTAGTGTCTGAAAGATGACACTCTGTGTGCTGGCAGCCACAGATTCAGAGGTAATGCAAAGTGGGTATACGCGGTTCAGAGGCATGCCTGGAGTGGGATCATATGTGAATAATGAGTGCCTGCATTGTCAAAATTAGCCATTGAATAGAATATGCGTGCGGTGTCATATCTGAGATGATCACACTCGACAGGAGAGTGGATCTGGGGTGTGCCTGAACTTCATTCATGAGCGAGGAAATAGTCGCCTGTATTCTTCGGGTAAGGCTGGAATATGTGAGCTGTGTTTTAGGATATGATACATCAAATCGATATCGCTTAGACAGTCTTTCTATCCTTGCATGATTAGAGATATACTGTACTCTACTGGATCAGTCTCAGGAGAGTGGAGAAGTTGACAGCGATTCTCCAATCGACTCTCAATTATTCAACATTGTTGATTCAGAGAATATGCCGCATGCTTTCGTGACTTTAGTATCCGGTGCACCTGAAATAGACAAGCAACAAATCATTGGAATCAAACTCGGAGGTTCAGGCGTACCTGAAAACTCGAATCTTGTTGGCAGATTTCGGTATCACAATTCCACATGGACAATATTGCATGAAGATGCGCAGTGACTGCAGCTTCGACAGATTCTCACCAGAGAATATACAGCACCGCGGAATTTGACTTAGTCCATCATTAAACTGGTGCGCCTGCTTGTCATCACATATGGGATCATCCAAATGAGGCTATGATTCAGTTTACCAGATATCTGTTTACCATTGACATCATCTCAGATTCATCACTATAATCAACTAACACGAAATGTAATCAAACTCTAACCAATACCCCTGGACTCCTCAATTGCGCCTTATTCTCCATACGATTTGACTATTTTGCATCAGTTGGTGAGATTGTGTTGGTTGAATGTTTAAAGAGGTGTACCTTGATTTCACTGCCCTGAAAATTATCATTCATTCCCACCATCTGACGGCACGAAATCTCCATGCTCCGTGAGCTGCTTCGTAGGGTCTTACCAACACCCCAGAATCAGGTATATCATCATCGTCATGATGTTTGGTCGGCTCATCAGACCATACAGGACTCCCATTTGAGCCACTCCAGAGAGCTGGTGGAGATCACTCGCTCTGTTATCATAACAATTGGGTCCAGTGTTCAATAGGCATGTGTGTGGAACTCTGTTTTGCCCCAGCCGGACAGCCCATGCAAATGCCTGCTGCTGCTCATTCAATACCCAGAACTTCTGAGTTATTACCGCATGGTTTGCTGCTGTGAGATTGAGGCCTGTCCCACCCACTTTGGGTGTAGTTACAAACACAGAGGGAATTGGCAAATCTTGGAATTTGAGCTGAATTTCTGTGCGCTCATTGTTTCCCATTTCTGAATACATGTAGAATATATCCAAATGATCCGCAAAAAACTTTGTGAGCCACCACTTCAAATGACGAACTTGGCCAGGAAGAGGACAAAATAACACAGCTTGGAGGAGGTGCACAAGGCATGGTGCTTGAATCACTTTCAGGTACATGCAGGAGGACCTGGTTTGATGCTTCGTCTTTGCCAGGTTCGGGATACGCTGCCGGTTCCTTGACAAGCATTGGCAGAAATGTCTCTCGTGGCCATCAGGAAATCGGAGAATCCACCCAAGTATTGAGTGCTCATTCATAGTACCATTGTCCAGACATGTCATTCTAATCCTCGGTGTCTCCCAATACCACTGAGAAACATGCTGGCTGCCATCTATGTACCCTCCACGCTCCTGAAGCACCCCGTGAAGTGTACCTCTCCACAAGCGTCTGTACTTTCGCTTCCTCGTCCTCAGTCCATTCGAGATCAACGGGGTGTGCATTCTGCTTTGGTATCCGGATAAGTGGTTTCCCATTCGCGAGATTCGATTCTGACCACCTCCTGATCGTCCAGAGCCTCGCAATTTGTATCATCCCGTGTGCCGCATTCTGTTGAGCCTCTTCGTCTTCAGTGAGGATGGCATGCATCAAACTCTTCACAGCTGAATTCAGTGCACTGGCACTGTGCTTTTCCATCACAGCATCATCCTCTAGATTTTCAGGCGCACCTGAAAACAGCCTCATCGTCTGATAACACCAGTCATAGAGTGAATGGAATCCCGGCGTTGCAGTGACTTGAAGTTTGAATCCAATTCTCGCATTCATCGCGATTCTCCAGCCCACGCTATTTCTTGTCTTGTACCAATGCGACTCATCAAACATCCCAACACTCCATGAATAGTGTGAGAGCCGGCCATTCTTGATGGTTTCGATCTGGATGTTAAGGTATCATACAACACAAGGTGGATATTCCATCGGATGTCTGGCTTGTCGATACAGGTGTTCAGATCCTCGTGGGTGAGAGTTGCATTTGTTGTGAGCAATGAGTTGACGAGTTTGAAATCGGTTCCATTTGTCATCTCGTTGGTGACAGTCTTAAAGGTCTCTGCCACTCCAGGCATTGAGACCACCAAGAGTGGTTCATGGGCCAATATAAGTGGTGCATGCCCGTGAGGTGGTGTTGTCTGTATCTCCAACAGCCGGCTGGGGACACAATTCAATCTCTGGAGCGGATACCACACCCGTTCTTCACCTACAATGCTGGGAAAGTCATTGTCCGCCAAAATCACCCACTCTTCAAGGGTATTCCCCCATACAATGGATAGTGGCAACCCCATTACAACTTTCTCAGTCACCAATTTGCAAAGCAGTGCCACTGCAACCAAGGTGAAAGTCTTTCCAAGACCCATTTCATCCGCCTCCAGTGCTCCTGGCATATCAGCATCCCAAACCCATCTCCTCATAATGAACCAGATGGCCGAAACCTGGTGCGCCAGAAACTTAGTTCCGGGCAGGCCTGGAATTGAATATTTGTGGCCTGGAACATGGTCCACTGTTGATGGGCGAATAGGATGGGCATTCAGCAGCCTGACCTCCTCATCAAGACACTCATGTTCAAATTCGTTGTTGATTGTGTTGAGAACAGTGCTCAATACTGAAATGGTATTATCTGGATTGAGGACCTCCTGGCCATCCACTTGCACCTGAACTTCACTTGTACCATGGTGAGTCTTCTTTTCGTCCTCAATGATCTCTTTCAGTTGCTCCGAGGTAAGTTGGGCAGATGGGCTCATACTCCGGTGCTCATGTAATTCATTGCAATGTTAGGTATTTCACAGACAAGCATTTGGACCCCATAATATGTGGAATGTAATCAATTCTATTCACTCAATCAGAACTTACATTAAAACTATCAATCCCTTTCCCACCTGCCTCCTCATCCACCACTCTTTCATTTTCATCACATCCCTCCGAAGTCTAAGTATACTGATTAGCAGTGGGCACAACTTACCATAAAGAGGCTAGCAAGTATTACCTTGGCCGGTCTCATTATGTGCTCCACAATCTCCTTCCCTGTCGCTGCCTTCATTTCTACCACAAATTGTTTCACATTGTGTGCCAGTTTCAACTTGAATGCATTAGAAAAGGAACTGTTGTATGAAATCAGACCATTGAGAGGGACATTCATCATTTACCCCGGTGGGTATAATCCCATATACTCTTCGTCCAATTCTTCCGGTGTCAAGTTGCATTTGTATGTTGCAGTCACACAGTATGGTTCTTTCAGGCAACAATTTTTTTCAATGGAATCAATCGGCTCCTCCCAGTTCCTCACATCTGTGTATGACGCTTGAAGATGGATGCTCAATGTCTAGTCATTGTTGCCGTTCGGCACCCATTGAATCACAACTATACAAGTTGTATTTGGCAACTCTGGGATGTTACATCTCCCTTTTTGCCCAAGAGCTCTGCCAAATCCCTCGCCGGTCGCTTGTTGCCTCACCTTTCCTTCTTCCTCGCCTTCCGAACCTCACTTGCACATTTCTTCAAAAACATCTCCACCCACTGTCACCGAATCCATTCGGCATTATCAAAATTTTCCAATGGCAGACAGTTCTCAAAAGTCTCCAAAAAATCTGCAACCGCCATCTCCCAGTGCAGGGGGCCATCTCTCAGCTGTTTCAAATGGTTCTGTCCCAGGATAATGGACCGATGCATCTTCTCCAAAAACCCAGTCACCCATCCTTTCTTCCACTTGTTGAAGGTACTAATGTTGGGCTGCCCCATCCTCTTGGCAAATTGCTTCAAGAAGAATTCCATTTGCTTCAAGCTGATTGGGGCTTTGCCTTTGGCCCCACCCAAGTCCGACAAATCAGTGATCTCATAATCTGCATCGAATTCGTCATAAGAAATCTCTGGTAATGGGGCCAAGTCCGCAATCCCTGCAACATCTGTCCTGCGCGGTTCCACAGCTGCCTGAAATTGTTTCATTGGGAGGCAAATGGGGGTCTCACAGGTGTGCCGGGAAGTTGTCCATATGGAGTACAGGTGGAAGAGGTTGGCCGAATCGCAGGATTGTTTCCAGGTGGTGCTGGTGGCACTCGAGGAGCGCATGGAGATGACGGCCCCTGTCCTGTGAATCACTGAGGGTGGAACATTTGAGGTCCACCATAACGTCCTTGGAGGAAATCATATCCTTGCCACAATGGCCCATAACTCGGATATCATTGGGTTGCCGCAGAGCTTGGTTGTAAGCTTGGTGTCATGTTGAATGGTGCATGGTGGTAGAACTGAGGAGCACCTGGAAATGGTGGCTGTGAAGGCGGGTAACAATACCCCTGTGGTAGATGGAAATGATTTGGGGGTTGCCCGAATTGAGTGTCTTTGCTCGGTGTTTATCCAGCATTATCATCTGATGCTCTCACATTGTCCTCCGGGTGTTATTGAAAGGCAAACAGCCAACGTGTTGGAGCCATATTGGTTGTCTTCGGTGGAGATCCGTTTGTTGACATCGTATGTGAAAACAAGATGGTAGTAAACATATTATCAATTCAATTCGTGATTTCTCGAATGAAGCGGAGTATAGTTGAGAATATTGATGGTAGCAGTGACCTTCAGTGGGATGAAGGCCACTTATATCCATCTTATTTGTCGCGAACTGTGGTGTTTCACTGCACCTTCGATGCCTTGAAGCCCGGCTAAGAGAAAGAAATCATAATTTCACACATCCTGCCTTTCTTTGTTATATGCTCAAATTCGTATACTAGGATCTTGGAAAGAAGCTCACCATTGATCGGCTCATGACTGAAAAGGTCATAGAAGGGATACAAGATGATATCTCCAGGAAACCAACAAGAACTATATCCGGTTGGAAGGTTAGCACGACTAGGCATTTTACACTCAAAATGTGTCTGTACGACCTACTACTTCATTCAATATGAGTCCTGTTAGTCAAGCAGCAACAGTGATTGCTTCCTTTTGAGCTCCTTGTGTAAACTTTGTTGTCTCCTCAGGATCCACCTACCGTTCAAGGATTGTTACTGACGAAAACATCTTACCGGCCTATCAAGTTCTCAATGATCATTGAGCGGGCATACAGCCAGCTAGGACACTTACCAATTCATTGTATTGAGCTGATGTTATCTGCTGCTTGAGGCTCGAGCGTAGACATAATCTGCACAATGCCGCAATGACATACTATACAATAAGGCTGATTATAGCAGCACCTGATGATAGTTTGTGAAGAAAACTAATCGTGAGGTGACTTTGTTTTACCCCTCCTCCACATTTGGAGGGGTGTGATGCAGTTTTGAAAGTGATACGCTAACCTGAGCGGCTTTGAAAGTGATACACCAACCTGAGTTAGCTCGCTTTCAAACAATACCTCTGAGGCTCAAATCCAGCAACAAACCATACCCCCTAAAGCATCATCAAGATTGGTCAGAATACTGAGCATTTCACAAATATGGTCAACACTCGCCAGAAACATGTTAAATGCTATATCTGCAAAATGAAATCATGCAACGAGAACTGACTGGAAGCACGCAATCAACAATATCACCCAATATCGATGAATGAAGGGCTATTACCCAACAGGATTCTACCACCTGCCGGCTAGGATCACCCTGAGCCATCATGGTTTGACTACAGTAGGTGCACCTCAATGGCCATCGACAAGCTGTCAATTAATGATCAACTCAAAGACAATGTTCCGGGTGCACCACCACCTCAAAATACTCCCAACGAAGAACCTATCAACCCTCAGCAGCCCGATCTCACCTGTACCCCTGATCCAACAAAGACACAGGCTCATGGGCAGGTAGTTGGAGTGGAAAATGTGGGGGGGAAAGCATATGGAAAAGCAACTGGATTGTACAACATGCATCGCAAGTACTCAGAACACTGGAATCCGTGCCATCCATTTCGGTCCGCACACAACTTTCAGCAGGCTCAGTCTTTTAGCCAACAAACGAAATCCTGGATAGATCGACATCCCAGGCGTGGACAGAACAACTTCAAAATCGAATCATTCCAATCAGCAGATGCCGTGAGAAAGCTCCTGTCTGAACTCAATTTTGGGCTCGGCAATGATAGTTGGATTGAAGGTCATTCACATATCGTCAGAACATTATACTACTGGGATATTTTCAAATGTATCCAGATCCTTTTAGCACATCTCCCATTTCAGGCGCACCTCGATTGTCAACCAGTGCACCTCACTGACTCTGAGGGTCGTCGAATCTACAGCGAGATGAACATGGGCGATTGGTGGTAGGATACACAGGATCAATTTCCTACCGGAGCGATGATTGTGCCAGTCATATGTGGATCTGACAAGACTCACATGACCAATTCTTCGGGCAACATCAACAAAATGTAAATCAGTCCGGAAGCCACACGCGATCCTCCCAGACACTCCGGGCGACATCACCAGTGCTTCTAAGTACTTCTAGATGCTCCCAGACCCCCCTGGAGCTGAGCAGAGTGCTCTCAGACTCTGCAAGAGCTTTCTCAGGTGCTCCTGAAAGCACCTGCAGTTATGGAGGTGCATTCAGGATTCCACGAGATTTGACTTGTACAATTGGCAAATTTTGGAGCTACTGAGACCTCTGCGGAGATCTGTGGGAGACTTCGAGAGAAGCTGAGACTGCTGCGGAGCACTGTGGGAGACTTGGTGCCGTATTCTCACAGGAGTGGTTCTTACATAACCACAAAGCATTTTGTCTTATCATATTCGTCTTTGTTACAGTCACAAGATTCGCTACATCATAATATGGCATGCATTGTTTCAGTCTCTCTATATATATACATACGGTCAATCTGGCTGCAGATGGCACTCGAGCATAATCAGAGGAGTACCTGGACACGCCCATTGAGAGAACTTAGAGATGCACCACTTGGAGGCCATTGTGGTGAAACAATGAAGCTAGAAGGCAGAGAGCCCACCATCAACATTCCGCTGCACCACTCGCGACATCCAATCGTAATTCATGAGACAGAGCGTAGGAATCGAGTCAGAAGATATGATACTACCTGGAATTGAGGATTCACGCAATTGCATGGATCCACGAAATCTCGGACAGAGCGAGTGAGGCCAAAAGTTTGGAAAGATAAAGTGCGTATTTTCATTGTATGATAAGATGAGATGGAAATGAGATGATGTCTATCTACTCCGGGGTCTGCCGAAAATCTACTCCCCGTCACTCTATCCACCTCTGTTATCCCAGTATCTCCGTACACCTGCTGTTGCTCCTTTAAGATGTACTTGGAGGCCCTGATTCAGCGTGTTTGGAGATGCACTTGGAGGCTGGGATTGAGCGAGATTGGAGATGTACTTGGAGACCGAGAGATCGAGTGAACTCCGAGATGCACTTGGTGGCCATGATTGAGCGAGTTTGGAGACGCACTTGGAGGCCGAGATCGAGTGAACTCAGAGATGCATTTGGAAGCCGTAATTGAGTGTGGTGTAAGATACACTTGGAGGCCATGATCGATCAAGATTGAAGGAGTACTTGGAGGCGGTTGATCCGGAGGCGATTGATCTGAAGGCGGTCAATCTGGAGGCAGTCAATCTGGAGGGAGTCAATCTGGAGGCAGTGAATCTGGAGGTGGTAGATTGGGAGGCATGTGCGATGGAAGCTGAGACTCTATTCATTGGTTAACTTGCAATTGTCAGAATTGAGTACAACAAGGTCCGCTGAGAGCTGACAGACTGGCTGGGAGCGGGAGACAGTCGATCGTGGGATGATGCAGTACCCGGTGTATGCAGTACTCGGTGTATAATGTACTCAGTGTCAACTCTTGATCCTGGCATGGAGAGATAGAGAGGGATGACTTAACTTCGTGTTCTTAGGTGACAGTAGAGTTGAGGATGAGAAGGAGAGAGATGAGAAGAGATGGGGTAAATTATCATGAGAATCTGGTACTTAGAGAATTTCGTGTGAGTCAATTTACCATCCCCGATACGGCAGGTACGAGTCCCCATCCGGTGTGTAATTTCACCGATACGAGGTCTTCCCAACCCAATCAGGTAAGTTGTACCCCTGATTTCTCACATCCGCTCATTTTCTCCACGTCGTTCTCATCTTCATCCGCCAGCTTTCTCTTTCTTGTCCACAGCTCTATCATCCTCGCAGAACACACAGTTAAGTCATCCCTCTCTATCTCACCATGCCATGATCATGAGTTGACACTGAGTACAGCATACACCGAGTACAACATACACTGAGTACAGCATCCACCCAAGATTGTGTGTCTTCGCTTCATTCTCATGATTAGGAGTTGACCCCTGAATGTCGCATCAGCTTCCGGCATGCCTCCCTACACCATCGACCGCCATCAGCCAGCTCGCCGTGAAAGCTTAAAGGTAAAGTCACCTTGTCACATTCCCACGTTTGCGAGTGAACTAACTAATGAATAGAGTCTCAGCACCTGGTGCACCGTCCATCGACCGCCTCCAAGTACTTGTCCAATCTCGCTCAAATATGGTACTCAAGTTCACGTGATCTTGGCTCCCAGGTGTATCTCGAAACTCGCTGGATGATGATCTCGGAGTGCATTTCTAAGTTCACTCAATGACGGCCTCCCAGTGTATCTCCACATACGGTCGGTTACGGCCTCCAAGTTGGCACAATCACGGCCTCTAAGTGCATCTCCAAACTCGCTTGATCACAGCCTCCAAGGCCATATCCAAACTCGCTCGATCACAGCCTCCAAGTGTATCTCTAAACTCGCACGATTACGGTCTCCAAGTGCATCTCCAATCTCACACAATTACAGCCTCCAAGTACATTGTTAAGGAGCGATGGCGGGTGTACAGAAATCCAGGGGTTACAGAGGTGGATAGAGTGGCGGGGAGTATATACGGCAGACCCCGGAGTAGATAGACATCATCTCATTTCCATCTCAACTTATCATTCAATGAAAATACACACCCTTTCATTCCCAACTTTTGGTCTCACTCGCTCTGTCCAAGATGTGGATGCAGGCAATTGTGTGGATCCTCAACGCCAGGTAGTATCATATCTTCTCACCCAATTCCTATGCTTCTCGAACCAGAAACGCTCTTTCTCATGAATTCCGTGTTGATGTCGCAAGAGGTGCGGCGGAGTGTTGATGGTGGGCTCTGTGCCTTCTAGCTCCATCATTTCACTACAACGGCCTCCCAGTGGTGTATCTCTGAGTTCTCTCAATGGGTGTGTCCAGGTGCACCTCCATTTATGCTCAACTACTATCTTTGGCCAGATTGACCGTATGTATATATATACAGAGATTTAGATAATGCATGCCATATTATGATGTAGTGAATCATGTGACTGTAACAAAGACGAATATGATACGACGAAATGCCTTGTAGTTGTTTAAGAACCGCTGTTGGGAGAATACGGCACCAAGTCTCCCGCAGTGCTGTGCAGCGGTCTCGGCTGCTGTCGAGGTTCCCCGCAGAGCAGCGCAGTGGTCTCAGCTGCTCAGGAAGTTTCACGCAGATATGCGCAGAGGTCTCATGAGCTCCAAAATTCGACTATTCTATAAGTCAAATCTCGTAGCATCCTGAATGCGCCTCCATAACAGCACGTGCTTTCAGAAGCACCTGAGAATGCTCTTCCAGAGTCTGAGAGCGCATTGCATAGCTCCAGTGCGGTCTGGGAGCATCTAGAAGTACTAGCAAGCACTGGTGAGGTTGCCCTGAGTGTCTGGGAGGGTTGCGTGTCACGTCCGGACCGATTTACATTTTGCTGATGCAGATCATCCTTCTACCTGCACTAGGATCCATAGGTGCGGGTCCTGGATATCCAGCCACCGTTCGAGCAGGCGCTCCTGCGGGATCCTTTGGAGGAGCCGGTGGTCTGGGGGACAAGGCAAAACCTGTGCTTCCACCTCTCTTCTGCGCCACCTTTTCCATGCGTCATTATCGGATCTGATTATCCCGCTTCTGGCATACCGTCACAAAAGCAGGAAGTCCCTCTAACATATCGCCTTATGTGAAGGAGTCCTTCATTTCTTCGGATAACCCCATTTGTAAGGCATTTCACAGGGCCGAAGGATTCCAATCCAGGTCTGCAGCAATAACTTGACACTCAGCATAGTACTGAGAGAACTCGCGGTTCTTTTGTTTAATCTGCCACATTTTCTGTTCAGTGGTGGCTACTCGGTCGGGGACCCCAAAAGCTGCTTCCTGGAGTTCTATATAAGCTGGTAGGTCTCCCAGCCCTATCGTTCTGTCCACCCGGACATGTAGCCAAATCTGGCCTAAGGCAATGCCTGTCAGGCGATTGAATGGGTACCTCATCTTTGATTGTTCGTCGGGAAAGCTAGCGGGCCTGTGTCGTATGACCATCTGGATTTGAGCAATCTAGCCTCTCAACTGAGTTCGATCCAATCCTGAAAAGTCTGGGGAGTCGGGAAACTTCTGTCCTTGGTCCTCTAATCGCTGGGGGGGAGTTGGGGCTGCACGAGCCGCCAAGCACAGGACATTCACAAACTGCGTCCTCACAGCTCGGACTTCTTCTGGCGATTGTCTGGCGTCCTGTGTCATATCGTCAAGTTCTTGTCGTAGATCCTCGTCCATTCCCACCGATCTCAGGGTTCTCCTGGCCTCTTCCAGCTCCTGGCTGAATGTCTCCAACTGTTGTTCGAACGCTGAGTGGTCGCACTCTGGAGGCAGGAACTGTTGTGACTGTAGGTCCGTGATCTGTTTCTGTAATGCGATGATCTGTTCCAGGGAATTGCACACCGTCTGTACCATGGTCACGGGTTTGGTATACTGTGCTACTCTCCATAGCAGCTGCTGTGCTTCTTCAAGCAATTTCTGTCTCTCCCCGAAGTCGATTTCCAGCAGGTCCCTGTTGACGATTCCTCCTATGATGGCCTGGTCGTCCACAGACACCAGTGCCACCCGATCGTGCTGTTCTGATCCTGACATCGCAATGAATCAAGCACATTTACCAATGCTATTGATATGTGTCGATTTCTGAGGGGGTCGGGGTCAGAGGTTCAATCACAATCAAGGGCACCAGCGCCGGTTGTGCTGTTGCTGCTGCTGCTGGTGCGTGTCCTTCCGTTGAATGCGTTCCTAAACAATTATGTCCTTCGCACTCACAAGGTAATTCTGAGTAACTCTCTGTAACACCGGGAGATTCACCCTAAGTCCTAATCAATAAAAGCCCCTAATGAGCTCCGGACTTATACAGAAGAAGATGAATAAGGCTTCACTCAGGATGCGTAAAAGGATTAACACCCAAATAAGACAAGGGAACTGTTCCATTCTCGATTCCCAATAGATAGTATCGACCAAAGAGTATTGTCTTTAAGATATTCGTATGCTGATGTACACAACTCCAGGACATCCTGAAAGAAATATCCTCTGAACCACCACACTATCGTGATGACTCTCGGACTTCCAACGGATGGAAGAGTATGATCCCAACAACCGGCACTTATACTTGAAAACCGACAGTCCAAGAATGCGATGACTCCAAGTATCAACTTGTCTAAAAGAAACAGCAAAGTAGTTCCACCTCAGCAGGAGGAGTAGTGCCGACTCAAGAGTATCCTAGCAGAAGGATTCTCTGAATCACCACGCTATTGGGCTGATCTTCAGACTTCCTTCGGACTCAACAGTATCATCATGCTCTCTCCCCGATCAACAACTTGCTTTAACGAAGGTACTAAGAATAACCAATAATGAAGAGTGATAGATGTATCCGTCGTATAGAGCTGAATAATGAACGTACAACTCTGAACTTCACAGGAGATGTATCCGCGTTGACTTCGATACAGAACTAATAGATAATACCCGGGAATGAAGTTAAGGCTTAACCTCCAGGTCGAGAAGGTCAATAGGTATCCATAGATAAATCTCAATATAGATTGTATGTTGATAGTAGGTTATCAATGTCCTTCCTCCCAGTCGGTATCGCTGATATATATTAGATGATCCACACCCTTAACAATCCTAAGACTGCCAAAGCCTGTTTCGGAGTTCTCATACGTAACTGCCTCTTCATCCAAGGCTTCTACCATTGATATTCGAGATCTAATTCCCAGCAGTATTAACAACGTCATCATGGTAATATGCTCGTATTGCGACACAATTGCTATTGGTGATGCCTCGTATGAATACAAGCTTATCTAAAGCCAATTATCATTGAACAAGTTCGTGTCACCAAGAGCCAATGAGAGTGCCCTCTCATATACCCACCGGGTACTTATTGGTTCAATGATTACGGCAAACGTCAGAACCCTTAATTTGACTACGCTTTATTGGAGCCAAATATACAGTATTCTGCAACTGAGTTGTTTTGGCATATATTGAACAGAGAGTATTCCACGCCACTCAGAACATATAAATCCAAGGTCCCACTTGCCCAGACCAAGAAAGTGTGGTGGAACTAAGGGTTGATTCGTATAAGTCCATTCGGTCAACTAGGCTCCGATATATCGATCATTGTTTATCGACATATCTCCTACATGACTCTGCATATCATGAGATGCAATAGTGTTCTGACATTGACGACATCTCATCTCATAAGGAATAAACCATTGGACATGAGAGAATAGTCGTTTGTTCTGTGACTGCAAATAAGGTTTCCTGCAGATAAGGAATGACCATTGAAAATAGAGATCCTACGACCAATACCGAGTTAAAGATAAGGTATATTTTATTTGCGCTCGGCTTGATTGCTGTCGTTGATCACATTGATATGAAGGTAGGGTAATGGAGATATCACCAATAGGTGAACAAATCCGGAAGGTTGATCCAATTAGGAAATCCGAGTGATAATGCATGATATCGGATTGAGTATCCATATTTGGATAATCGAGTGATCCGGAATGATCATGGAAGTATACCTGAAACACCAAAGGTGTAACACAATCGAACCAAGCGTGGGCTCCCCAATACTTAGTTCAATTGCTTCCAAACACGGGGTTGTCCAATTCCAAGCCTCCTCCATATGCGGCGGCTTCTGTCCAATAAATATTCCAGGGGGAGAGAATGTCTGACTGTTCCTCAGAATATGCTGGCGAATCAAGGTCGTCTACCTCAGTATTCGATAATCCTTCGATGCTTTCGAAGGCGTTCAATGGTTCCGGTTCTGACAAAGAGCAAAAGGTCCCGGCGAGATCAAACCAGGTTGTTCTTGATCTGCAGTTACTGTCATACTTTTGCATCTGAATATGGGGATCAGTGTGGGTACTGACGGATGTCAAATCCGGTAAGTCGTAGTAACTCGTCAATGCAATCGTCCCATATGTGAATCTACCGATGGTTGGGTCCTAATTAAACAAAAGAAGTATCAGAACTTGGTTCGGAGCAATAATTACAACCGTTCGAAAGATGTAGGCACATCCAAAATTGTTAGATCGTGGCTGCACAGGTAGCAAATCTAGATATAACTATTGGTATCTTCACAGTATTACCGAACAAAGACAAAGCAAGGGGTCAAGCAATGTTGACAATACATTCAATAACAGGTACGTTAGGTGGGATTCGTTCTAGTGTAACAGGCGGGGTCGGAAGTAGGTGATATTGGTACTCGAATATAAGATCAGGATCAAGACAAATGCTCGAAGTTTGTATCGAGGAAATCAGGACAGAACCAGAATCAGAGCTGGTTCAAAGTTGTACTTGCATTGATTATACAAGAGAACGAGTAAAGAGAGAAGAAAAGGAAATCCTCCAACACCAAGCAACCTCTCTTTATATACACTTCGTCTGCCACCCTCGAATCATTCCTCATGCTCCATTGTACCATCTGAATATCCAACCATGGTCTTACACACCACCATCGCAACTCTTATCAGTACAAGCACGCCACATCATCCGACGTCGCAACACCTCAAACCACTTCCTCATCATAACATATTCTACTGCCACCAGCTTACCATATTCCCACGCCATCTTCGCGTCTATCCACATCTCCTCGTTTCAGTAACACTCATTTCTTCCATCCGCCTGATATCATTGCTAAGTATCCTTCAACTCATCACTCGCAACCTGAGCTGGGACAGAATGCTCCCCAACACTTGGCCCGTGGAGATCAGCACATTCCCCAATACCAAAAGCCACATTTGATGTAGCGATAATGTTCATGAGGGCAATCTTATTCACAAAAACGCCTTGGCCAATATTATCTGATGACAAGTACTAGATGGCTGATAAAGCTTGGAAAGTAGCCATTGAATCTCAGGATGGTCAGAGGGCATTAGCAGGTAGTCCTATAGGTACACCAGCTGTATGACAATTGCCCGGTAGTCCATCTCTCAAAATCAATCTGCCAACACCAGAAGCTGAAAGTCTTGTATTCTGTATAATGCTCCTCTATCAGATTTACGATATTGAATGTGACCTAAAATATACCTAGTTAAACCTGAAGATATGTTACATTCCTGGATGGTGGGCAGATGGGGCACATTGAACTGTTGTTTATACTTTCCAGTTGGATATTGGCTCTGAGACTGATATTTGGATCCAGGTTGAGGAGCTCCTGTTTCATAATGCTTATCTCTGAAAGGTCGTGGATGATAAGAAACCATGGTTTACCCAAATGGAAGTGCTTGATCTAATTTAGCATTATTTTTTTTCTTCACCAGCAATAGTTTGGGGCCACAGCCCCCTACATACCAGTATTTCCAACCACCCGCTCCACAGACTTCAGTGCTGGCAGCTGCCACTATTCATTGTGCGCAGTCTGAATATGCAAGCGGGAAGAAGGCCACAGCTATGTTCTCGCAAGATGAATATTAAGGTACATCTTGCATTTGCTCTGTGGTAACTTTTCCTCTGGAAGCCACTGCATTCATCAATCACACGTTAGTGGGCCGTGTGATACGCCCCCTGCGGTGCAGCTCCACGAGGATAGGCACTTCTCTGTCCCTGTTGGCACTCTGCAGTCTAGATTGACCCTCTTCAATTTCAATCTGCAGACATTTCCTCCTCTTTCAGCACTCCTCTGCTGGGATAGGCACTCCTTGATCTCCTGTCTGGATTGGAGCTCCTCTCCTGTATTCCGTGCTCTATACTCCCCTTTCCGCATTCCTTAGCCTGCTATGAGTGCTCCTCAATTCCCACCTGCACTTCTCAGTCTGAATTGTTGCGTCTAGATTGCAGTCCACACTACTGACC
>Ga0307515_10006015_pt1 | contig 24416 bp, 23 predicted proteins | sample 17_EM_MG_FD_194513 | JGI IMG/M metagenome (GOLD analysis project Ga0307515, IMG submission 194513) | Populus trichocarpa ectomycorrhiza microbial communities from riparian zone in the Pacific Northwest, United States - 17_EM | ecosystem: Host-associated > Plants > Roots > Unclassified | place... | reverse complement strand
TAAAGACCCATAAAAGTTAAGAGCTTGTCCAAAATAATTACATACATTTTTCAAGATATTCAAAACAAATTGTAACAAAATAACTAAAACATAGGATATACAGAAAGGGCAAGGAGCTCCTAGTAATTTTCACATGACAGTTCATTGACTGGGGAATAATATTATTAAGAGTGATTCGGGAAAAAAATGTCAAGCGGTGAAACTACAATCCTTAACATACAACAGCAAATTCTATTCCTAGTGCAGTGGAATAGTAAGAATTTGAAATCGACCAGGTTAAAAGAAGGACAATAATGGAAGAAAGCCTTGACACATGGTAAATGGTTTAAACCTTCATCAATTCATAAATGACCCGTGTAGAAAATTCTTTAGCCAATACCAAATGGCTAGAAACTAACTTGAAGGCCTCTGCAGGATTCTTTGCTAGGATCAGCACATTAGTTATCAATGATACACATGAAATGAGGGCATTACTAGACTTCAATACCTGATAATCCACAAATACCCTAGGAGGGGTACACCATGCTCCCTTGTACTGTAGGCCAAGAGAACTTCCACCACTGAAGCCAGTTGTGGCAGATCCTGATGGAGAGTACAGTATGTTCGGCAATTCCTCGTCCACAGATGCTCCAGCAGGTGCCTCGCTCATTGCTCTCAAGGCCACAACATACTCATAGGTGGTAATACCCTAATTTAACAAAACAGAGAAATGAAAACGTTTAGATTGCTGAAATTGCCAAATATGGTTCTAAATTTCAATTTTTAACTTCTTCTCATCCATTTTAAAAGCAATCAACAAGAGCACAAAAAACTGAAAATAGTATCCAGTCTCTTGGTCACTAACCTTTCTGATCAATATCATGTGGAAAAAGAAAAGTTCACCCAGAGGTACACATGCTAGGATTGAAACTACAGTACATACAGCCTGAACGAATTGAGATCAGCATCAGCAATAGAAATTTGATGATTTTGAGATGAACTATAAGGAACAAGCTTCAGTCAAAGGTTATTGTGTACATACCACAACTGTTGCAAAAGGAGCTATAGAGAAACCATTTCCAAGTGTATCGACAATTTCAACCTTCATGCTTTGCTTGTTAACAAAACAACGTACAAAGACAGCAATACCAACTCCAGCTTCAAGTACAAGCTTCACCACACGAGCGCAAAAATGTTACCATTTGGAAAACTTTTTATAGAATAAAAATTGCCAAGAATACCACATATATCTGCATGAAACAACTAGCCACAACAGTATGAGAAATAAAAATCACATATAAGTTTGAGAGTATAGCACATACCCAAACAAGACTAATAGCCATTAGAGAAACAAAAGTCACATAGTTTTTGTACCCCACGCAATTGTTGAGCCACTGCAGTCACACCATAGATTTGGTTATTTTTTAGGAAATCATCTTTTGTTGAATTCCAAACCAGTTTAAGATAATTCAAGACGTGTGCCTGCAAAGACCACTTGAAACAAGATGAAAGTATACCCGGCAATGGTGATCAAAACCATCTACACATTTATCACAACTTCGACAGTGTTTGCTAAACTTGCGTACCTGCAATTTAAAGATGCCATGGTTAATAACTGGGAAAGCCAGTATTATTCTCTAATGCTGTCATTGCAGCATGCGGCCAACACTGAAGATAGTTTGGGGTGCATGCAATTAGCAGAATTGTTGGAGGACAGGACTGTGTGGTATATATTGAGTGCATGTAATCACATAGAATGATGTATAGCTAACTGAATCCACAGTGATAACCAAACCCACAACCAAAAAGGGAAAATTAAGACCACAAACAAAATAAGAGACACCACACACTTTTTACAGCACAATACCTCAGCATTGCACAATGTACAGAACAAAGCATCTTCACCATTGCTCTGTTGCTCAGCTATCCCTTCCTGTTTGCGGCAATCTTCATGAACAAACAGTGCACAGAAGATTAAACCAATATTATGAGAAGATTTTCTGGATGGAGGTTGCCCTGCAGTCTCTGCTCTCTCAATTTCTCCCACTGACCCTTTCTTACTAGAGTTTGCTGGAGCTATAGAACTTCTGGAAGGTGAAGAAAAAGACGAATGCATTGCACTTCCAGTTTCATCAAATTTCCTAGGCAGATCCTTCAATGACATCCCATGTTTCACATTGAGTTTATTTGCTACATCATCGGAATTGAATTTAGACATAATGCCGGGATCTGCAGGGTTAATTGCAGTACTCCGAACATATAGAATAAAGACAAGAAGCACCTGCATATCCACAACAAGGATCAAGAAAACAACACCAGCTATTAATCTTAGACATGTTTTTTCTTCAGAGAACAGTAGTTAGTACAATAAGAAGACTAAAGTGATCCATGACATACGATGCAGAGGACATCTAGGGTCATGCAACCAAAACAAATCCATTAAAACGGACTATCACCGGCAGGACTTAGAACAATGCTAGCAGGACAATTTATTCCCATAACATTGGAGCTTTCATTCGCTAAAACGTTACCAAAATTTTCAGTCCATGTCACAAATTTCTCCGGAACATATAAGGGAAACAAACTTAGCCTTGATACACAGAAATGAAAAAGAATTCACATACCACTGGAGTGTAAGTCCCGATAAGCACATACTCCCAGATTTTGCCTCCAAGGAAAGGAGCAAGGAAAGCATAAAATGCAATCACCAATAAGCAGAAGACAGTGATTGCAACAACCTATCAAAGACCAAAAAAAAAAAAAAAACATTTACCACATAAATTATCACTACATGGGACCTATGAAAACACTCATAAATTCAGTAACTACAAAATGCCAAACAACAAAAGCCAATTTCTTATGCCCACATAAAAAAAAATGCACAAAGATCACTTCTTTAGCATTTTTTAGAGAACCCCAGAAGAAAAGATCAGTTTTTTGAGCAAAGCTAAGCACTGCTGAATGAGTAAAAACAAAGCTTGATAATTGAGAAACAGCCTCAAAGTCTCAAAAATAGAAGGTTTTTATGGTCATACCTGAAAGGTGTGAGCTGGTAATTGCCATCCATGTTTCCTCACCATAACTCAAGCCCCAGAAAAGGCCAAAACCCTAAACACACCCTGAAAACTCTTGCTGGAAAGAGAAAAGAAACCCCAAAAGAAAGGAACTTTCCTCTCAACTACAGTAACCCAGATACCAAAATAAATGCAAGACCCTTTTCAAATCAAGAAACAGTAAGGTTCAATCGGGTTTGGGCCTCCGTCTCACTTGCCTTGCCGCTATCATTAACTAAAATGAAGGGACAAAAAAAAAAGAAAAAGAAAAGAGCTAAAGTGGGCAGCAAAAGTGAAAAGAAAAGAACAAAGTGAGAGGCCCAGGGATTGAGAAACAAGGCAGGGAAGTAGCACTTGGAAAAGCTAAACAGAGAAAAAGAAGAGGAATGTGAAAACAAGAGTCAAGGCGAGGAACTGTTAGAAGGACAACACAAGCTGACAAAAGGAAACAAAACTAAAGCGTTGACAGACAACAAAAATAGAAAATCAATCAATCTTGGTTAATGTATGGCTATTTTCATGTCATGTATGGTTGTTATCTACCAAATTATCATTTTTTTTAATGATGAAGTATGTACCTAAAATCATCTTTTTTTTTATAAAAAAAATACCTAACAGATCATTTGAATGTTCATGATTAGATTTCTATTTTTTTAAAAAAAAATTATAGTGTCGAGGAGTAAGTATGATCCATTTAAAAAAGAGGTAGGTGAATGATGGGAAAAAAAATATTTTTTTTTTTATTTTCACTTTCTTTTTCTCTCACTTCCTTATATTTAATGTTTTACACCTTGTAATTTATTAATTTATCAAATCTTTGATAATTTAGCCAAGTTACTAAGTGAATTTAATCCTCATATTTTATCTAGGTTTTAGTACCATACTTGACAAAAACAGTTCTTACAAATGTATTAGCTTGAAGACTTATCAAGAGGGACTTGATTTTCATAAAAGAAAAAAAGAAAAAAGAAAAAATGTCTTGAGTATCTTTAACTTAGAAAAAAAAAATTAAAAAAAAAATCATTCCATGTGTACGCGTGCTGTGTAGTAGGTAAGCTGGAATCTCTCTTTTTGCAATATTTAGAAAGAGGCAATGGTATTTTAATGGTGGAGGTTAGGCCTCTCGACTTTATGATGGCATTAAAATTGAAGTGGACAGCGGACAGCCCCATCCTCCGAGGCTTGCTTGGGGAGGCCATGTTCTGGCGGAAAGCAATGGTTGGCCCTCGACGACTCTAATTTGTCAAACCACTCTTACATCTATCCTTTGTTCTTCATTGCCGAGCTACTTTCCAAGGTTATTAAACCGGTCGGGTAAAAAAAAAAATTGTTTTAAAAAACTAGGGTTTGCTCGGGCCTGAATATATTTCATTGTCTTCATTCTTTTTTTTTTTTCAAAATAATATATTTTTAACTTAAAAATAATAATATTTTTTAATTGATTTAGATTAACTTATCCAGCGCGTAACCCGTCCGCCAAGTTTGATTGATATAATCGAAACAAAACAAAACTATATATATTTATATTTTCGAGGAACTAAATTTTCACCGCTGGTTTTAATTATCTTAACTAACTCGGACACCAACCTCTCACCACCACAAGATCATGGACGACAGCAAACACGGAAAGCACCAAACCCTCGCGCCATGTGTAGCGGTCAAAGGTCAACAAAGGATAACTTATATTTTAACTCCTGAAAATTCAAATATATTTCAACCTGGTCCTCGTAAATTGAAAACTTCTAATTTTACACGAAGTTTCGACTTAGGCTCGAAAGAGAAGAAAAACTAAAATATTTAAATTAATAATTTTTTTTATTTATACTATTAAATTAATAGACTTGGGTTTTGTAAACTTAAAGTTAATATAGTTTAGTCTCAAGTTCATATTTTTTTATTTAAATTTGGTTGTTCTATATTAAATAGCCTTAAAAGGCTCACTTTCATAATTTTTTTCATTTAGTTTTTTCATTTATTTTAAATCTATCAACTTAAAAAACTCATAAATAAATAAATATGATTGAAAAGGCTCATAAATATGTGATAAATTTTGAACAAAATCATGAAAAAATAAAAAATATTAAAGAAATAAAAAAAATGGTCACATGGAAAATGACCATACAGAAACTGTATAGTTTACATTGAAAAACCCAATCTATAGAGACTGCGGTTAAGCATTGTCAAATATATAGGGACGAAAAATACAGTTTACCTTTAATTAAAGGACCAAAACCACCTCCACAAGAGTGCCTGCACACGCGCGATCTCTGTATCTCACTCGCGATTGAGAAACATAGCAAACAAAGCGAGAGTGAAAAAAACCAGAAACCCTAAAATCAAAGAGAATCAAAATTGAGGAAAAATTTCTTTCAATCTCCCACTCGCTCACCTCCCTCGCGTGAGCTTTCACCTTGCAACTTCACAGATCGAACCCAACACGCACAGAAAGAGAGAAGAAGCTCTATAGGTAATCATAAAGCTTCTTGCCCCCCCCCCTTCTTTTAAACAATTTTTTCTCATTTCTAGATGATTGGGTTTCTTTAAATTTGGTAAAGCTTAACGTTGTTTGGGTTTTAAGGTTGTGGTGTGGTGGGGTGTTCGAAGTACTTAGTTTTGTCTGAAATTGAGGTAAGGGAAAGGGAAGGTAAATTGGATTGTTGGGTCAAGGTTAGAATTTGTTTTGTCTTTAATGATTTTGGGAGGATTTCTTGAGCTATAATTTGTTGAATTTAGTGCTTAAATTATTTTGGTTAGAACACGGTTATTTTTCTTCGGTATCTGCTAAGATGAGAAGAATAAAAGAGCTGTTGGTGAATTATGGTCATGTTAAGGTGAGATATCGGGGAAGTGGTTTTGGAGAGACTTTGTATATGGAGCAAGTGTTTTTAAGACTAGAAGCTGCATCTTTTTGATAGCATCCTCTATAGTTTTACCATTGGTCTGGATTAAAATTGTATAAAATTGTGTCAAGAAAGTTTTATTAACTATCGTGTGGCAATTAGAAAGATACAAAGCAAACAGTATTGTACTGGCACAGGCGAAAAACCATCTTGTTGCTGTTTATGTATGCATATGTCCATTTTATAGTGTTTTGAACGTTAATTTTTGTCAATTCTTCAGGTGCCTTGACAGCAGTGGTTGTAAGAACTGTTGTCAAGTCTCATCATGGACATTGATCTTAGGTTACCTTCTGGTGATCATGACAAGGAAGGTGAAGAACCAAATGTCGATAATATGTTGAGTGAAGTCAAGCTGCATAATGGAGATGCAGAGACCGGAAATGTTGTTGATGTCGCAGAGGAAATACTTTCTATAGAAGGTGGAGATGTGAATTCTCCCACTCCAACGACATTCAAAGAGGACACAAATCTTGAGCCACTTTCTGGTATGGAATTTGAATCACATGGAGCAGCATATTCGTTTTATCAAGAATATGCTCGATCTATGGGATTTAATACTGCGATACAGAACAGCCGCCGTTCAAAAACATCGAGGGAGTTCATTGATGCGAAATTTGCTTGTTCTAGGTATGGGACGAAGCGAGAGTATGACAAGTCCTTTAACCGGCCACGTTCCAGACAAACCAAGCAAGACCCAGAAAATGGAACTAGCCGACGATCGTGTTCAAAGACAGACTGCAAGGCAAGCATGCATGTGAAGAGAAGGCCAGATGGAAAATGGGTCATCCATAGTTTTGTGAAGGAGCATAACCATGGTCTTTTACCTGCCCAAGCTGTCAGTGAACAAACTAGAAGGATGTACGCCGCAATGGCTCAACAGTTTGCGGAATATAAAAATGTTGCTGGTCTCAAGAATGACCCTAAAAATTCATTTGACAAGGGCCGGAACTTGGGACTTGAAGCTGGGGAGACCAAAATTTTGCTTGATTTTTTCACCAAGATGCAAAATATGAATTCCAACTTTTTTTATGCCGTAGATTTGGGTGAAGATCAACGTTTGAAGAACTTGTTTTGGGCTGATGCCAAAAGCAGGCATGACTACGGTAACTTCTCTGACGTTGTATCTTTTGACACCACATATGTCAGAAACAAGTATAAGATGCCTCTTGCTCTTTTTGTTGGAGTGAACCAACATTATCAGTTCATGTTGCTTGGATGTGCCCTGATATCAGATGAAAGTGCAGCTACTTATTCTTGGTTAATGCAGACTTGGCTCAGAGCAATGGGTGGACAGACCCCAAAGGTTATAATCACTGACCAAGATAAAGCCATGAAGCTAGTAATTTCAGAGGTGTTTCCAAGTGCTCATCATTGCTTTTTCTTGTGGAACATTCTGGGGAAGGTCTCTGAAAATCTGGGGAGCGTGATAAAACAAAATGAAAACTTCATGGCCAAATTTGATAAATGCATCTTCAGATCATGGACAGAGAATGAGTTTGGAAAAAGGTGGTGGAAAATTCTTGACAGATTTGAACTAAGAGAGAATGAATGGATGCAATCACTGTATGAAGATCGTGAGCAATGGGTGCCAATCTACATGAGAGGTGCCTTTTTGGCTGGGATGTCTACAGTTCTGCGATCTGAGAGCACAAACTCCCACTTTGATAAGCATGTGCATAAGAAGACAACTGTGCAGGAATTTGTGAGACAGTATGAACCAATTCTACAAGATAGGTATGAGGAGGAAGCCAAAGCAGATTCTGATACATGGAACAAGCAACCTTCATTGAAATCTCCCTCGCCTTTGGAAAAGAGTGTTTCAGGGGTGTACACACATGCAGTATTCAAAAAATTCCAAGTTGAGGTCTTAGGTGTAGTCGCCTGCCATCCCAAAATGGAAAGCCAAGATGAGATCAGCGTTAGTTTTAGAGTTCAGGATTTGGAGAAGCATCAAGATTTCACTGTTTTGTGGAATCAAATGAGGTTGGAGGTCTCATGTATATGCCGACTATATGAATACAAGGGTTTTCTTTGTAGGCATGCTCTGGTTGTTCTTCAAATGTGTCAACAATCTGCCATCCCATCACAATATATTTTGAAAAGGTGGACAAAAGATGCAAAGAGCAAACATCTTTTAGGGGAAGAATCTGAAAAGGTTCAATCTAGGGTGCAAAGGTACAATGACTTGTGCCAGCGAGCTCTGAAATTGAGTGAAGAGGCTTCGTTATCTCAAGAGAGTTACAATATTGCCTTTCGTGCTCTAGGAGAAGTTTTTGGAAACTGCATCAGCATGAATAATTCTAACAAGAGTCTGGTGGAAGCTGGTACATCTACCACTCATGGTCTGCTCTGTATTGAAGATGATAACCAAAATAGGAGTATGACCAAGACAAATAAGAAAAAGAATCAAGCCAAGAAAAGAAAGGTTGGTGGTCAATAATGAATATGAATGCTGATTTCTTATGTTGTAATAATATCCATAAAAAATGACCTCCTCCATAACTGCAGGTGAATTCTGAGCAGGAGATCACGACTGATGGGCCACAAGATAGCTTGCAACAAATGGTTTGTCTTCCTACACTTTGTCAAACAACCGGAAAAAAAAGAACGAAATACTTGTATTGACTTGGCACATTGAATTTACCACAATTGAAGATGTTATATGTTTGCAAAAAATAGAAAAAAAAAAAAATCAATGACCTTCATTTTTTGGTTGGCCTTACATGAATCTGGGTTGGTCATGTTGTTACTCATTTAGTATGCAAGTGAATGCACTAGTCAATTTGATCTAAATGCTACTGAGTATCTGCAACTTGATTTGATTTTCTAGGACAAATTAAGTTCAAGAGCAGTAGCCCTAGAAGGCTATTATGGAACACAACAGGGAGTGCCAGGAATGGTAAGTTTGCTTGTGAATGTGGTTATACGCTCAAGACAATGTAGTGAAATGAATTTCTTACCCATCTCATTTTGAGCTATACGTTTTTGTAGGTGCAACTAAACTTGATGGCTCCAACACGTGATAATTACTACAGCAATCAGCAGACCATCCAGGGCCTGGTATGCCGTATTAAATGTTGTGTGAATGCTTAATGTATTATCGGTCCTGTCCAGTAATTAAGCATCATATATGATTTGACTATTGAAATATGGATTTCATAATTTTAGGGACAGTTAAACTCAATAGCGCCAAGCCATGATGGTTATTACGGCACTCAGCAAAGCATGAATGGGCTGGTATTGTATCTTATCCTGCAGCCAGTAATTTCTTTCTCCTGCAGCCTGCAAATGGTGATATTTTTGTGCTGTTTCTACAACTTGCAGGGACAGATGGATTTCTTTCGCACACCAACTGGATTCGCTTATAGCATCAGGGTCAGTTTTCTAGTCTTGATATTCATTCCGAGTATGCTATTTTCACTTGCAAAAAATTCCTAAAACGGGTTTACTTTCTCATAGCAGGACGACCCCAATGTAAGAACAGCGCAGCTACATGATGATGGATCCAGGCATGCATGAGGAACAATTTTCTCACTGTAAGGCAGTTCACATTTTGAAACAGTTTCTTGAATCATGTGGCAATTGAAGTATCAACAACAGCTTCATTTCTTGGTAGGCGAGGAAGAATGAATATCTATTTTGTTATGCAGCAGGAAAGATTCATCTCCACTGAAGCTGAGATTTCTGTAAACAATGAAATGTATCACGCATCACAGATGGCAGGATTAATATAGGGAACTCACTCTGTAGTATTTGTAAAATAAGAGAGTAGGATGCTTTTTTCTTCACTGCATATCACCATAGCAGACCAGTTGAACAAATTCTAGTAGGGGTAAAATCTCCCTCTTGTAAAGCTTTGTTGTACTATTATAGCAGTAATTCCTCTTCAACCTAAATACTTCATCAGCTAACATCAGTTCTCATTTCCCAGTTGATTGATGACTATTTACTCTTGCCTTTTGTTAGAATATACTTCGTGTTTTACACAGCTAGATATATGTTTCTGGGAAGAAAAAAAATTCCAGTGAATTTATTTCTCAAACAAATTTTAAACTCTAAACTCGGTTAATTGGTTAAAACCCGGGTAATTATACAAATTAATTTTATCATTCAATAATCAATCATTAATTATCAAACAACAACATTAATTATAATAATAAAAAAAATTTAAATCAAAAGTACTTCTTGTAGTGCACGCGCCAGCCGTGGAGGACTAACGAACGAAGCGATTAAAATGAATTTGCATACAAAAAAACAACCGTAACGCGCCGAGAAGAAACAGAGATGGAAGCGAGTGGAAAAATGCGAGTGGATTTTTGACAATTTTTTCCTACCAGCGAGTGTGGAGAAGAAGAAAAACCCTCATTTTAATTTTTTCACAGACGCGTCTTTTCTCTCAAGCGCCACTACGATTCCCTCTTATTTTCTGGATCTTTCTGTCTCTCTCAATGTTCCTCTCTCTAAAACCTCTCTCTGCTTTAGTTTTGGTGTACAATTGTATTTATTGTCTGTTTGGTTGCTGAGAAAATGTGGGAAAGTGGAATTTTGTGTTTTCCCTAATCCTCTTAGTAACCACAAGAAGGGATTGGAAAGGAAGTGAAATGGTTTGATAGGGTGTGCTTTTTATCGAATTTGAGTCAGTAGAGAATGGGAAAGTGGTGGTTTTATTATTTTTAGTAACATTAGTTGATGCTATGGATAAATTATAAAGTTTGAAAATTTTTCTTAGAATCCAATCAGGAGGTAGAAAAGGAATAAGAATGCTTTAATGGGCTAAGGTTTTTTTTTTAATTGACTCACTAGAGAATGGGAAAATGGTGGTTTTATTATTTTTAATAACATTAGTTGATGCTCTGAATGAGATATCAAGTTTGAAAACTTTCTTAGGATCCAAGCAGGAGGTAGCAGAAAAGGAATAAGAAAGCTTTAATGGGTTGTGATTTTTATTGAATTTGATTTGGTAGAGAATGAAAATGGTAGTTTTTTTGTTATTTTTTGGTAAGATTAATTAATGCCTTGAATGGAAGATCAAGGTCGAAAGTTTTCTCAGCATCTGATCAGAGAATGGAGAATGATCAAGAACGCAATAATGGGCAATGATTTCTGTACTGAATTTTATTGAATTTCAACTGAAAAATGGTAGATTTATTATTTTTGGCAACATCTGCTGTTGTTTGAATTTAATTAATTCATGCAATGTTATGCTACACGCTTTTTCATATGTTCAGGTGCCACTGTAAAGAATATATATGCGGTGAAGAGTGGATTTTTTGTCCTAACGGGAATGTGTTATAACGATGATGGAGAGGAATCATAATATGATCGATGATATGATCGATCTTCAAGATAATGCCCCTGCTGATGATGTAGTAGGTGGGGAAATATTGGTGTTGTGGCGGATGAGACGCGCATTAGAGATGCTGCTGCTGCTGATTCTCCAAAAAGGGCTGTTGCTATGTTTGAAGGGGGATGTAGACTTTGAATTTGAACCATGTGATGGCATTGAGTTTCAATCACATGAAGAATCGTATTCATTTTATCAGGAATATGCAAAATCTACGGCGTTCGCCACTTCGATAAAGAACAGTAGGTGGTCACAGAAATCATAGGAGTTTACTGATGGTAAATTTGCCTGTTCTAGATACGGAGTTACACCAGATTCTGATAGTGGTAATAGTCGGCGATCAACTGTTAAGAAGCAGATTGCAAGGCCAGCATGCATGTGAAGAGTATATAAGGGTCCCAAACCCAATGACAAGTGGATAATCCATGAATTTGTCAAGGAGCATAATCATGAGCTCTTACCGGCTCTAGCATATCATTTTCGAATTCATAGGAATGTAGAATTGGCCGAAAAAAACAATATTGATATATTGCATGCTATCAGTGAACGAACAAGAAAGATGTATGTTGAGATGTCTCGACAGTCTGGTGGGTATCAAAATGCTGGGTTTGTAAAGAGTGAGATGAATACGCAGTTCGGAAAAGGCCGGTATTTGGCTCTGGACGAGGGGGATGCCCAAGCTGCATGTGCTTGAATATTTTAAGCGCATCAAGAAGGAGAATGCAAACTTCTATGCAATAGATTCGAATGAAGAGCAGCGCCTGAGAAATTAGCTTTAGGGATGCTGTTTGTTTTGAGACCTTCTATGTAAAATATCACGAGAAGTTTCCCTTTGCGCCTTTTGTTGGGGTGAATCATCACTGTCAGCCAATCTTACTTGGTTGTGCATTTATTGCAGAAGAATCTAGATCAACACTTGTTTGGTTAATGAAACATGGCTTAGAGCAATGGGTGGGCAAGCACCTAAGGTTATAGTCACTGATGTAGACAAAACCTTGAAGGCAGCCATGCATTGAAGAAGTTTTCCCAAATACCCGCCATTGCTTTTCTCTTTGGCATATATTAGAAAGACAGCTGAATTCAATAGCACAAAGTCATGATGGGTTTTTTGGGACTCAGCAAAGCATGCATGGGCTGGTATACAGTATTTTATAACAAAATAAATTTCCAGAGAAGTTTGGTTTCAGATGAAGCAGTTGCCTGATCATATATATTCATTCCATAAAGGGGCAATTTGATTTTCGGCCTCCTACTAGTTTCAGTTATAGCATGCAGGTGAGTTTTGGAGGATATGGCATCAATATTTGCTGTTCTGTGCCTTTTAGTTGCAGGATAACTCTAATTAATTTGAGATCTACGTACGCATATGCATGGCAGTGCTTGAACACATACGTAAGGAAGAAGGGTCTTTCATATTAGCAGCTGGAATGACAGTTTTCCTTCTGAGATGGCTGGCATCTTCCCTGGAGGTATATGACATTTATTGGAAAAGTTAACTCCAGGAAATAGTTGTATAACATTTATTGGAAAAAGCCTACTCCAGGAAATGGTTAGCAGTACTCTTTTTATGAGCGAAGAAAATCGCTTCTTTGACAGTCCAGAAGTTAATCACCAAAACGAAGGCAGAAGATCCTGGATTTCTTGTCCAAGAGCTGTTTATCTGGAATCAGATCTTAATATATGCCAGGCCAATAGCCATGGCGGCACAACTTACTGGTAGAGCAATAACTGTGATTCCGATATGCGCATTTTCCTTTTGACATGGCACTCCATCTGCCTAAGCTAATTGGAGATGTGAAGATCCTGCTTAAAGAGAAGATTCCTTTTTTTCATATGGTGAAAATTGAAAGGGATATTCAGCGTAGCGTGATGGTAAAGGACTTGAGATTTGTACAGCAGATTTCAAGTTTGAGTCAGGGCGTGCATTTTTTGTAAGAGTCTGGAATAGCTAAGGTTTTACTCGCTCACCTGGACCAATAAAGTGCGCTTTTTAAAGGGTATGGTTTTCTCGAATCCAAAAAAAATTGTACCATGAACGAGTATAATATTTCTGCTATCTTGTCATTCATAAGAACTTGTATGCTAATGATTGAGGGTGAAATTATCTTCTCAATAGGATCATTTCAGCATTTTAAAATTGATCGAGGATAAAACAAGCATTTTACTTTAATGATAAAAAAAAAACCTTTAATTGGAAACCAGGAGTATTTTTTATTTTTCATATAGAAAGTATAGTAAAAAGAACTAATTAATCTTGAAATTGAAATTCTTATACCTTGGATTTCTGGGTATTTTTGTTATTGTATATGTGATTTGTTATGGGAAATTTAGTATTTTAATTCATGAAAAACATTATTTTTTTTTATTAATGTATGCATAGCGTGCATCAGTTGCTATGCTATTTTTAAACAATATATGTAATTGATTTTGGTTTTTAGAAACATTGTTCAATGTCGATGTTTGATTTTCAATTTTAACATTCCATTTAAGGGATTTGAAACTATTTTATTGTAATAATCCTTAAGGTTTTGTTAGGTAAAAAATTTATGTTAAGGTTTAGCAACCCCGTTAGGTATTGATTTATGGACATATAATATGGCAAAAAAGTTTCGAGTTCTGTCCCAAACTTTAAAATTCTTTAAAATTAAAAAATCTTATCTAATTTAATGTATATATCTTGATACATCATCCAGCTCAAACATATAATCTACCCGTCTGTCGATAAAAAATGATGAAAAATTTATTATGTATCAAACCATACATATTTTATTGGTTCATAAGAAAAAAACAACAAATTAATTAAAGATATAAAAAAAACTATATTGATAAAAAGAATTTTACCGAAGCTATTGTAATAAATCAAAGTTTAACTAGAAATAAAGATAAAAATAATTATGATTTACTTGTTACCAAAAATCTTTTATCCTCTAAATATAGTAGAGAATTGAGAATTCTTTCAATTCAAAAAATAAAAATGATATAAATACTATTGTTTGATTCGTCTTGATAGTGCTTCCATGTGATTTCAATTCTTCTTTAAATAGTTCCACTCTTAATTTTTTTTTCTTCATATTCTAACAATTTAATAATAAAAGAAATAGAAAGGCAGAATTAGATGTTTTTTTATCCCTCATTTTTTTTTTCCAGCTTCCGATTAATTGGCGATTACTTGCTAACTGCTCCCCCATCACTTACCAATTAAGCGCATCATTTCTCGATGAATTGGCGATTAATAGCACCACTTCGCCGATTAATTTCCGATTAAAATCGCTTCAATGAAATGGATATTGATCGCGACGCTTCCCGAGGATTTGGTGATTAATCGATACGATTCCCGATTAATTGGCGATTAGTCGTCATCTCCCACCGATGATTTGCAGATTAATTGCCGACTTATCGTGAGGAAATTCGCTGTCATATTACTTCCGATCTTTTCCCGATTAATTACCGAGTAAATTCCGAGGATTTTTCAGTCGTGATTATTTTGACGATGATTTAGCGATTAATCGCCGCCAAGGCCGCTTATATTCCGATTGATTGCCAGTTAATTCCTCCCTGGCTGAGTTATTCCCGATCTTTTACGGTAACTCCAGGAGTGATTTCCAAAAGATACCGATTAATTGCCAAAGTTTTCTGCTTTCATTTCACTTCTTCAATTTTAGAGCTCCCCTTTTGGAAAAATTCCTTTCCTCTTTGCGACTTAACATTTTCCCTTTTTCCTCTTTTTGGCATTTCCTCAGCCACTCTGATTTTTTTGGTCTCTTGCACTTCCCTACCGTCACTGCTGCTTCTTTTATGGTGCTCAGGTGCTTTACACTCATTCTCACTTTCATTCCTTGCTTACATCCAATTTTATGCTCTCAATTTCCTTTTAAAGTCACATACTCTTTGGTTTCCAAGAAATCAGAGGAAAGACTATGGAAAATGGAATCCAAGATATTAAATTTTTACGGTGAGTGAAGTTGGTTTTGTGAAAGGAAACTTTTTTTGGAAATTCTATCTAAAAGGGTTTCTTTGGTTGATTTTTTTGCTTGTGTTTAATTGATATATTTTTGCAACGACTGAAAGTTAATGGGCTAAATAATTTGTATTTTTTTATTGAAGATTACAAATTATGGTAATCAAAGTGGAACCTTTTAGTTAATTTTAGTATTGATGTTGCAGCTTGCTGATTTCTTGAAAATTTCAGGTATGTGTAGTGAGATGATGTTATTTGTTTGAAACAATTGATTGTTTGGACAATGGAGATAGATCTTGAACTGCCTTCGAGTGATCAGGAGAAATTAGAGTCTGGAGCGAACACAAATGAGTGTATCATGGATAGCGCAAGTGAATTGCGTGGTATTGATGAGGCTGCAAGTTCTTGTTTGGTTGAAGAGGTTGTTGAAGCGTGTGGGTTGAATGCAATTGAGGGTGTTATTGATGGTGGGGATAAGGTGGAGGAGAGGGGTGTGGGGGTTGATGGGGTTGGTGAAGGTGGGATCTCTGTGCCTCAGAATGGATTAAAATTTGAAACGAAGGAGGCAGCATATGCGTTCTATAGAGATTATGCGCTCTCTGTGGGATTTGGGATCACTATAAAAGCTAGTCGTCGTTCAAAAAAGAATGGGAAATTTATTGATGTCAAAATTGCTTGTTCTAGATTTGGAAGCAAGCGGGAGTCAAGTGTGACTGTTAATCCACGATCATGTACAAAGACAGATTGCAAGGCAGGAATGCACATGAAGAGGACAGAAGATGAGAAATGGGTTATATATGGTTTTGTAAAGGAGCATAACCATGAGATTTGTAAGGAAGATTATGATAATGCTACAGGGAGACGAAACAAGCAATCAGGTGCAGTTGCTCGTCCGAAGAAAGGTTTGCAGTTGGCTTTAGATGAGGATGATGTAAAAGTTATGCTCGAGTATTTTATGTGCATGCAGGCTGAGAATTCGACCTTCTTTTATGCAATAGATCTGGACCATGAAAAACGTATGAGAAATGTGTTCTGGATTGATGCAAAAGGCAGACATGATTATCATAGTTTCTGTGATGTTGTCTTCTTTGATACCTTTTATGTTAGCAGCAAATATAAGCTTCCTTTCGTTCCTATTATTGGAGTGAATAATCACTTCCAGTTCGTGTTACTTGGATGTGCATTGATTGGGGAGCACTCTGCATCTAGTTTTCTCTGGCTAATGCACACATGGCTCAAAGCAGTGGGTGGCCAAGCTCCAAAAGTAATTATTACTGATCAAGAAAGATTCCTGAATGAAGCTGTTGTGGATGTATTTCCTGACACACTCCACTACTATAGTTTATGGCATGTATTCAGTAAGATTCCTGAAAACTTGTCTCCTGTTATGAATCAAAGTGAAATTTTTATGTTGAAATTCAACAAATGTATTTATCAGTCTCAGACAGATGAGCAGTTTGAAAAGAGATGGTGGAAGATGGTTGATAGATTTGAACTAAGGGAGGATGAATGGGTTCACTCATTGTATGAAAATCGTATAAAGTGGGTCCCAACTTTTATACGAGATATATCTTTAGCTGGAATGTCCACAACTGAGCGATCTGGAAGCGTTGCCTCTTTTTTTGACAAGTACATTCACAGGGAAGCTGTATTCAAGGAGTTTATGGAGCAATATAAAGCATTTTTGGAGGACGGGTATGAGATGGAAGCCAAAGCTGAATTTGAAACACAAAACAAACAGCCTGCATTAAGGTCTCTCTCATCTTTTGAGAAACAAGCATCGACATTATATACAGATGCCATTTTCAAGAAATTCCAGGTTGAGGTTTTGGGAGTAGTTTCATGTCACCTGAAAAAGGAAAGTGAAGATGAGGCAACTATTAACTTTCGAGTTGATGATTTTGAAGAACGTCAGAATTTTCTTGTATCTTGGAACAAATCAACAATGGATATTTGTTGTATATGTCGTTCTTTTGAATACAGAGGTTTCTTGTGTAAACACGCAATCCTTGTTCTTCAAATGTCTGGTGTTTCCAACATACCATCCCGCTACATATTGAAGCGTTGGACAAAAGGTGCCAAGATTAATCAAGCTGTTGATAAGGTATCAAAAAGTCTTCATTATAGGGTACAACGTTTCAATGATTTATGTAAACAAGCCATCAAACTGGGCAAAGAGGGTTCTTTATCTAAAGAAGCTTATGATATTGCTGTTCGGACATTAGAGGAAGTCTTAGAAAATTGTGTAGGTCTAAATAACTCTGTTAAGAGTGTCTTAGAGCCTAACACCTTGGATGTTCTTGGTTTTCCTGGCTTTGAAGAAGAGAACTGTGATAACTGTTTCGCCAAGTCATCAAAGAAAAAGAGAACTTACAAGAAAAAAAAGGTATGCTGAATGTTGCTATTGAAGATGTAATGACTGCGTACTGTTGGAAATTGTAAGCTCGTGAAGTAGATTTCATTTTGTACTGTAGGTATACTCTGAGGCTGGGGGAATAAAAATTGGTTTGCAAGAAAGCTACCAGCAGATGGTTTGCTTATTTCAAACTTACTTGTGTCAAATTGATCCTTGAACAATTGTGGATTTTCCTGTATGTCTGTATCAACTCACATCACTTTGTTTTGTGTATAGGACCAGATTAACTCTAGGGCACACCATACTGATAACTGCTACATTCCTCAACAGGACACGCAAGAGGTGGTATGAAATACATATTGTAGGCAAAGTCATTGCAAAAGAAATTTTTCATAATGACCATACTGGTTATTTTCTGTAGGAATTAGGGTCTAGGGCACCAAATCTTGAAGGCTATTATGGCTCTCAAGAAGGCGCGCCGGGAGTGGTATGGAACCTTGTAGTTTTAGCGGCAACATATTCATTGAGAATTATGGATGGTTATGCATTTTCTTATTTGTATCACAGGGACAGCTGAACTCAATTTCTCCATTCCGTGATGGTTATTATAGCAATCAACAGGGCTTACCAGTCCTGGTATGGTGCTTGGCTGCATTCTGCAATAGTAAGTTCAAAAAAAATTTTAGTGGCAGTATATTCTGACATACTGATTTAATTTATGTTTAGGGACAGTTGCATTTGATACCAACACATGTTAGTCACTTTGGAGCCCCACTGAGCATGCAGGGACTGGTATTGAATTTGATAATTTTTTCTGTTCTATGTAGCAGTTTGATTTCACTTGTAGTATTACTAAGTAGAATCAACATCTGCTGGATCAATATTTTTTGTTGCAGGGTCAGTTGGGCTTCAGAGCACCAACCATGCAAACTTCTTTCAGTAACTTGCCAGATTTGGTATGCTTTTCAAAAGGTCACATTGGTTATGATTTATATTCTTCATCCCAACTTTCTCAGCATGCATTATGGGATTAACTGCTGCAGGAACAGCCTGTCAGTTCTACGCAATTTAATGGCATCGCAACAAAGCATCTACATGACAAGCACCTCTCCAGTTAACTCTCACAGTAACATGCCCATGGATTTTCAAGGTACGAGGACAGATAAGTGAATCATCCGTGGATCCTCAATAATTATCTCATATATGTATTTGTTTGTTCTTTACACTTGTATAGTGCTGTTGGAAATGAAATTTGCCGATAAGATGGCATGAACCTTTCTGTATTTGACATAGATTTATATATTAACCAATTTAGTTGAAGGCATCATCACACCCTGTCAAAATAGTTCTCCACATTCCATGTCTGATTCTTATCACCATTTTTTATTATCCTTGAAAACCCAATATAAAGTTACAAATTTGGAAAGTAATAATTCTAGTTCTTTTTTGTTACTACATCTTCCTGACCTGAAAGAAGTGAGTAATTGTCTTTATTCAAGAGGATCAAAGCAAATTATACAGAGAAACACAAACATTACCAACAGGATAAACCAGTTTCATTGATGCATATGGTTAGGGTAATCAACTTTTGGATAGCAGGACTTCATTCACTAGATTGTCTAAGTTCGAGCACACGATGATACTCTGGAACTAGCAGCTTCTTCTGCCATTTTCTTCCACTCCCTGGCTTTATTCTCCATCTGTTTTCCCTTCTCTCTTGTCATCAACTCCTTGACAAGATTCTCCACTTCATACCTGTTGAAGTCATGACTCAACTCCATGCCAACACCCCATTCATCGCAACTTTTTAACAATTCTCAAATGTTTCTCCGATAGTCTGGCTTGGGAAAAAAAAAAAACTACTTCCCTCGTTTCGAGTGCTGTCTTTTTTATTTTTTTAAATGATGAACAATCATGTACAAGTTTGTTGACTTTGGTGAGGTAGGGTGAGGGAGGAATGCAGGACTATGCATGTTTGGCGTTGCGGCTGCGTTTACAGAAAAACGCAGTTGTCATGTGTTTGGTAATGGTATAAATGCACATTACTGTTTGTGGGATCCATGAACATCTGCTGTTAAACCGCAAGACAACCGAAAACAACTTCAAGTTGCTTTTTGTGCTGAGTTGCAAATTGTGTTTATAAACACAGTAAACAGAGGCGTCAAAGAAGAAGAACAGAAACAAAGCACAACAGAGCACCGTGGAGAGTAGCTCCCTCAACTCACCACCAGTCTCCGCCGTTTCCACCGCCAACCACTGCTCTTCCTCTTCCCCTTCCCCTTCTCCTTCTCCTTCTCCTTCCCCTTCTCCTTCTCCTTCTCCTTCGTCTTCTGCATTCTCCACTGTTCACATTGCACGTAAACAGTGGAGAGTAGCTCACCACCGACCTCCGTTGTTTCCACCGCCAGCCACTGCTCTTCCTCTTTCCCTTCCCTTTCTCCTTCTCCTTCTCCTTCTCCTTTGTCTTTTGCATTCTCCACTGTTCACGTAAACAGTGGAGAGTAGCTCACCACCGACCTCCGTTGTTTCCACCGCCAGCCACTGCTCTTCCTCTTTCCCTTCTCCTTCGTCTTCTGCATTCTCCACTGTCCGAAGAAGAAGAACAGAAACAAAGCACAACTGAGCACAATGGAGAGCAACTCCCTCAGCTCACCATCGACCTCCAATGTTTCCACCACCAGCCACTGTTCTTCCTCTTCCTCTTCCTCTTCCCCTTCCCCTTCTTCTTCTCCTTCTCCTTCACCTTTGTATTCTGCATGCTCCACTGTTCATGGTCGGACTGGGTCCGACTCAAACCTAAATGCCCGATGTCTAGGTTCGACCCAATAAAATTAAAAAATCCAAAAAAAATTCTCAGATATTGTGTTTTATTTGAAAAACTAGTGTTTAACACTATTCAATGACACTACATAATTATATTAGAAGGAGATCGCATGATGACGTAACATTTGCAGAATTTGATCGCAATCTCAATTTTGTTTCTGATGATATTTTACTTGATGTTGTTGCACGTTCAGGAAGCCATGGAAACTGTAGTTCTTGTCGGATGGATTTTGTATGTGATGGAATTACAAATAGTTTAATGGAACAATAAAAAATACTTTATATAAAGTATTGTTTATTTCATTATGTAATAACAGTAGTTAAATGTACAATATTTCAATTAAAAACCATCAATATTAATGTCTTTTTTAGTTATTTTATAACCTCAATTTGAAAAGTATTCTTAACCAAATACATTAAATTACTTTTTGTTCAACCTCAATTTCAACTATAGTTTTAACCAAACATATGTTTTTCAAAACCAACCTCAACTAAAAGTATTTTTTATAAAATATTTTTTTTTCAAATAACAACCACAACAACTATCACAATACCAAACATACTCTAACATTTTATTCTTTAATTGCTTTCAATGAAACCACGTTTTGGTTGTGTTTTCAAACAAAACTCCAAAATGACCCTAGGTAGAATCAAGGCACACTTTTGCAAGTCAATGATAAATTTTGGTGACATATTGGTTTTTTTTTTTTTTTTAAGATACCATAGGTCGGATTTTTAATATAATTATATTTTATTTATTGAATAAAAATTTTAAATATTTATATTTTATCACTAGTTATTCATCATCCAAATATTATTAATTATTCATTGAATTGAAGTTTTTAAGTAAATTTTGATAATATTAATATCTTTTCCATCACCGAATAAGATATATATATATATATATATATATATATATATATATATATATATATATATATATATATCCGGCTTTGGATTGATATTTATAAAATTTGAATTAAATTATTATAGGGTTAAATGGGAGTATTAGTTTTGCTTCAAAAGAAAAACTAATGAATTATTATTCATGTTACAAACAAATCATAACAATTTAGATTAGATGATGCTCCTCTCTCAAGTTCAAACAAATAGAAAGACCAAGAACATACAAAAAATAGAACAAGATAGTGAATATCAAGGGTTGGTACAAGAATCTCATATTCTCAAATTCGTCGTTTTTCTATCTTAGTTCCCCTTTAAAAATCATTCTTGATATTCTTCTTGCTCTACACCATTGTGAGCAAGAAAGAATACAAGAAATTAGAAGAGAGACACAGAAAAATAGAGCAATGGCTGAAGTTATCAAGCCTCATGTGGTGTGTATCCCATTCCCATTGCAAGGGCACATAAACCCTATGCTCAAAATAGCAAAGCTCCTTCACCATAAAGGTTTTCATGTAACCTTTGTCAACACAGAATTTAACCACAAAGGAATACTTGATGCCAGAGGCCCTAATGCTCTTGATGGTCTGCCTGACTTCTGTTTTGAGACTTTACCAATCGAGCACCCTCCTTCAAATTCCCACATAAGTGCCACCCTAAACCTTCTTGTCCTTCGACAGGCATGTGGAAAGAGCCTTTTGTCTCCCTTGAGAGACCTCATTGCTAGACTCAATGACACTGCTGCAAATCCTCCTGTGACATGCATGGTGTCTGATGCTATGTTGACGTACACTCAAGTACTCACTGAAGAACTTGAAATGCCGAATGTGTTTGTTTGGCATATGGCTGCGACTGGGGTTGTGAGCTTTGCACATTTTCGTGATCAAATGAAGCAACTGGTCACTCTTCTCAAAGGTGTTTTCTATATATTTTTTACTCTGAAAAAGTTATTGTTCCATTTTATTTTAATTAATCTAATTCATTCATCGATCAATGGCCTGAATTCTTGGTGCAAAAAAAATCCCATTTACATTTGAGATTTGAGCCCAAAAATTACAAATCATATTGAGCCAGGCCCAGTGAAAGCAATCGAACTAAGTCTAGAAAACATCTACTAGGACCCAGATCACATTCACTATTGATTGTATTACTTAAAGTTTAAATGGCATTTGAAGAGAAAATTGCTGTAAAAACTCATCTTTAGCATCACTTTTTTTCTTGGATTTTACTAACAATCAACATAAATGTAAATGTTATTTTAGTGATGACATGTTGGTAATCATATATTGTTCACAGAACCAAGCCAAAAAACTGATGACATGTTGGACAAAAAGTTGGAATGGATTCCAGGAACGAAAAGTGCACGAATGAGAGATCTTCTTAGGGTTATCCGAGTTCAAGATCGAAATGGATACATGGAAGATAGTAGCGAGGGCGATATGGAAAGGGTTTCCAAGGCATCGGCAGTTATTTTCAATACCTATGATAGCTTGGAGGGTGAAGACTTGAACAGCCTCTCGTCTGTTTTTGGTCGAGTTTATAGCATTGGTCCTACTCAAATGCTTTTGAATCACATCTCTGATGATTTTTATGAGTCTGTTGATGGAAATCTATGGAATGCTGAGCCTGAATGCATTAAATGGCTTGATTCGAAGGAGCCGGGTTCGGTGATTTATGTAAGTTTTGGTAGCTCGACAATAACAACAGCAGAGGAGCTAGTTGAGCTTGCTTGGGGACTTGCTGATAGCAAGCACAACTTCTTGTGGATAATTAGGCCAGATTTGATTAAAGGAGACTCGGCAATTCTACCACAGGACTTTCTTTTCGAAACTAAAGAGAAAGGTTTTGTAGCAAGTTGGTGCCCACAAGAGCAAGTCCTTAACCATCCATCAATAGGAGGATTCCTAACACATTGTGGGTGGAACTCAATGATAGAAAGCATATCTGCCGGGGTGCCGATGATTTGTTGGCCATTCTTTGGGGACCAATTTGCAAACTCAAGAAAGAGTTGCAACGAATGGGGAATTGGCTTGGAGCTGAGAGATGGATTCAAAAGAGAAGAAGTGGAGAACATTGTTAACGAGATATTGATAGGTGAAAAGGGTAAGAAAGTGAAGGAAAAGGTCTTGGAATGGAAGAAAATGGCAGAAGAGGCCACAGGTTTTGATGGTTCATCTTCTTTAAACTTGAACAATTTGGTCAATGAAGTTCTGCTTTCAAAAAGATGATTTTCAAGTTTTTGTTAGTTTACTATTTCAAGTGTTTTAATAGTTTCTTACAATGCACACTGTGAGAATTATTAAAGAATAAAATTGAAGAATTTTTAAACACTTGGCCTGCCAATGACTGTTTTCATTTGTGGCAGAGGTTTAAATCAAGTTTATTTATATTGATAAGGTGAAACCAAATCTCTCTTGATATATTAATATATTAATATTAAAATAATATTAAAACACCCCAAAATGAAATACACCTGAGTTTGCCCTGGTGGTTGTTTTCTTGATGTATAGCAATGAAACCTAAGGCCTTGACAAGGGGCAAAATGCAGCAATGAAGTCAGAGAATAAAAAAAGTAACAACCATAGGATAGGTGTCCAATAGTAAGAGCTTGAAATTAAAAAGTTTGCTCATCCTGTGGTCTCAAGTTCGAGTCTTGTGGTTGCTAATATGATAGTCACTGGAAGCTTATATGGTCATTAATTTCAGAGTTCATGGGATTAATCGAGTTACGCACAAGCTGGCCTGAATATCCACTTTAATAATAAAAAAAAAATTCCTCTGAATCTCTAGATGAAAGAAAAGGAGAAGAATTTTCTTGGAAATTGTTGAAGTATTACTCGTCAAGATGAGAAATTACGAGGAAAGATAGGCATTGCCAGTAGTCCAAGTGCCAAGAATTATTTGCCCCTTTCATTTTCTTTCTTCTAGGGATATATGTTATTTTATTAAAGAAATTGAAGTTGATTTAAGAATTTAAACTCAAAAACCCAAAAAAAAACCTATCAAGTGAACCTTCAAAAGTCTAGAGTGATATCTTCCTTAATAAAAAAAAAAACAAATATTATTTTAATAATTAATTCATAAACCCTTAAATAAGTTA
>Ga0307515_10006014_pt1 | contig 24417 bp, 10 predicted proteins | sample 17_EM_MG_FD_194513 | JGI IMG/M metagenome (GOLD analysis project Ga0307515, IMG submission 194513) | Populus trichocarpa ectomycorrhiza microbial communities from riparian zone in the Pacific Northwest, United States - 17_EM | ecosystem: Host-associated > Plants > Roots > Unclassified | place... | reverse complement strand
CCCCCCGGCCTGGGGCACAACTAGCTTGTTTATTGACCAGCATTTTCTGTTTTTTTTTTCTTAGGAAGTCTGGAGAAGTGAAAGAAATTTGAGTGTTTTCTTGCAGGTAAATTTATAGAAGAAGAAGTTGATATCTTTTATTAGGAATTGTATTTATTTTTTGAAATGGCCAAGGTGTCCAAAATAAATAAAGAAAAGGAAAGAGAAGACAATGAGATTCAGAATTTTATTTTTGGAAACATAAGGTTTATTTGTTTCTTGTTTGTGTGTTACAAGTTGGAGTCTTGAAATTCGGATTCAAAATCTTGGAATTTGGATACAGATACCAGCTTGCTTAGTAGAATCTTGGGATTCAAGATTTTTCAAGGAAAGAACGCTTTGCCTTTATTTTCATGGTTGCCACTAAGATTTATATCCCATTATTAAGTAATGTATAAGATTTATATCCCATTATTAAGTAATGTATGTGAATTTTGTTGATTCTGTATCTTGGTGATTGCAGTCTCAATCTTTTTTAGGGCAAGTTTTTCTCAAGAAGATAGAACTTTTGGGTACATTGAGAATTTTCAACTTGAACTCCAGATACATATCCATGAAATTTGAATTGTTAATGATCTTTTCACACAATATTTCTCCATGCAATTGGAGTCGGACTTTTTTTTTTACTTGATCTGTGTAGATCTAAAGGTTTTATGATCTTTTTGTGTGATTTGGCAATTCGGTTTATGTTTGATAAAGTGCTCAGATGCACATTATAAAATTTTTTGCCAGATTCTATTTCTTTCTTTTTATTCAGAAATGCACACAAAATAGCAGGTTTTGTTTCTTGACGATGGTATCTATTTGAGGGAAATTTCCTGATTTATAGATAATTTTGATGAAAATTCTAATGAGCCTATAGTAAAAGTGGCGAGTGGGGTTATTCTTTGATGTCTCGTTTGGAACAAATATCCCTTATTCTTCTGACGTGCATTCCCATTGCTTATAAGTTATGGCTCATAATTTCTAGATTATCTAAGTGATGCCTCAATATGTAGAGTTTCTTGGCTTAGAATATCTTGATGATTGTGCTGATATGGTCGTTTTATTGCAGGTTACTTGCCTACTTTCTGGTTAATGCTTTGTGTTGTTCTATCTACGGCTTGTAAATATGAAGAAGGAAAACACACTTCCTTCTAATTTTAGGCAACTTAATGGTCCAGTAACACGAGCAGCTGCCTTGCGTGCTTCTGGGAAGATGCCACCTTTAAAGGCATCCTCAAAACAAGACCAGAAAAGGATTTTGCGAGCAAATCCAAAAAGAGCAGCCTTAGATGAGAACAACACTAGTGGACCTGCTAATGCAGGTAATCAACGTAAGAGGAGAGCAGTGCTTCAGGATGTCACAAATGTTTGCTGTGAGAATTCGTATACGAGTTGCTTCAGCGCAACTAAAATTCAGGTGGATGTGCTGTCCTTTTGTGCATTGCTAATGTCTATTCTGGACCTTCTTGTGTACTAAATCGATCTTGTATGCTGCAAAGAAAAAAAAAGGACATGATGAGGACAAAATTTGGCTTAGCAAATGAAAAATTAGTACCTACTTCTCTTTCATGATTATAATATAAGGGGCTAAATGAACAGGATATGGTTTCTTGCTCACGTGAAAATGTCTACTACATTGCTGCATTTCCTGAAAATTAGACCCCATCTGTCATGAATTCGTTTCTTTCTTTTTTCCTAAATCTAGAATCTTAAATTTTCTTCTTTAATTCTGCTGCTTGTCAGGCTAAGATAGCTAAAAAGGGTCAGCTCAAAGTATCAAAAATTGCCCCTTCAGTTTCCCTAGAACACCGACATCTTAGAGCTAATTCAAAGAAAAAAATTATTTGTCAAGAAGTAAAAAGAGTACCTTACTCTGAAATTGTATGCTCAAGTACTCAAGAAAAAGATGTATCTTCTCAACCCAGTGGCATAAGGGGGGTTGGCATAGATGATCCTCAGCTTCCTAATCAGTGTTCGAGAGTGCCTTCACATCCCCATAATTCTCCAAAGAAAGGTCAGATTCTACTCAAACTCTTCGCTTTAAACATGGCAATCTTGATGGATACCTTCATTTTAACTTGGTGATAAAAAGGGAAAACAAAGGGGTGCATCTTGGTTGGAGGTTTGTGTACTCGGTGTCCTGTTTCAACATCCATTGATGCAGTCTTCGAGTTATGTAACAATGTTCTTATTTATTTCTTTGAACCTACTTCTATATAAATGAGATACTATGAAGTCAATGAAGTTCATTATAGTAGTGAAAAGGCTGTTATGTGGTACAATTATAGTATTATTCATGAGTTTTTGTCAAATTGAGAGCTCATAGGACCAAGCAGGAAGCAGAGTTGTATAAAAATGGAACAAGTGAAATTCGTTATAGTAGTGAAAAGTGGTCAAAGAGCTGTTACGTGGTACTATTGTTCATTGGCTTTTGTCAAATGGAGAGCCCAGAGGACAAAGTGGTTATGTGAACAAATTCTTAGGGTCTGACAGAGGAAGTCTTGCAATCAAAGTCTGGTCGTTTCCTCCTTTACAGCAATGGATGCTTATGTAATGGTGTCCATCAATTGTTGAACAGGCAATCTATGGCATGCAATTATAGCAACAATTCAAATTCGAATTCTAAAAGCTTAAGTTCATTATAGCAGTAGCTGCTGCATGGAGTTCAAGGTCTCAAAATAAAAACATTAAATTTGGTATCTATTAAAAATAAATGTGGCTAAGAAGAACTTTGGCAGAAACGCTTAAGCCAATTACCATTGTTTAACTCTTTTGACTCTTTTAACTTGATTGCATACTGTCTACCACTGTGTTATGCCCGTCATGCTTAGAACAGCTGATCCGCAAAGTTTAAATGCAAAGATTTTCTTTAGAAAGACGGTACCGAGGAATTTGATTGTTACCCTCTTAAAGCTAAACAGTTATCGTAATAGTAATCCTCTTCTTCAGCCACATGCATCTAATGAATTTATGAGGTCAAATCCATTTTGGGTCACTGGTTGCTAGGTAAGACTTCCTAGTTTGTATTATTCAATAGAAGTTGCTAAAATGGAATATCACGAGTCACACAAACTTACGGGAATAAACTACTACCTTAAAGTAATGTTCTCCAAATTTTCTTCTGTTGTGTATGCATGCATGCAGCGGGTAATGATATTTTTCTCTCAAATGGTCATGGCAGAGAAATGTAATGTTTCGGAGAATCAGAAGATATCACGTGATCAAGAATTTATAGACATTGATAGCAATCACAAGGATCCTCAACTTTGCAGCCTCTACGCTGCTGATATCTATAGCAATTTACGTGTTGCTGAGGTTTGTACTTTATATGCAAAAAAATTCTCATTCTTTATCTACCCCTTCCTTTTTTTACTCTTTTTTTTTCATAATTTCGTTCTCTGTGAATGCAAACGCAAATCTTTTTTCAACAAAAGGTTTTAAAGCTTTTATCCATGCATGTTCCATGTTTTTAATGCCATATGTGGAGACTTTGAAAGAGGAAACATTCACTAGCTCTCTTTTTTTTTCCCTCTTGGTAAATACTGATGTTAGCTTATTGTTTATTACTCTGTTTCTGCAGCTTGTCCGAAGGTCTCTTCCTAATTTTATGGAAACAGTGCAACGAGACATCACTCAAAGTATGAGAGGGATTTTAATTGATTGGCTTGTTGAGGTCAGTGTAATTTCATTGCCTGAGATTATTCTTGTTATGCTCTTAGATGTTTTGCTTTGACTTCGCAATTTACATTGGCTGTTTGTTATTTGATAAGAAAAGATTGTTTGTTATACCATCAATGATGCTATACTTCTATTCGTGCTTGCAGAGATGCACATCTTTCTCACAAAAAACTATTATAATCTATATTCAACTAAAAAAATTAAGCTCGTCGTTAAGGATAAATAACATGGCTTATCCTTTCAATCTAGATGAATGTTTAGTTTAATCAAAAGTTACTCAAGATCTTGTACAGCATTTATTTCTTTGCAGTTTAAGTCTTACTTTGTCTGACTTATTGTTTATGGTTTTTCTAATCCATCATATTCAATGGATTAATTCTCATTCACTAGATGGTTTAGATAACAAAGAGAATATTTGTTTAATTAGAATTAGTAAAGGATCTTCCAAGGCATACTTTACGGGAAGGAAGACACGGTCTACTCATGAGGAGAAAGCCAATCCTTTTAAGTTTTGATCTATATTTTTATTGAGTTTAATCCCTAATTATCTTTATACCAAGCATGAAGTGACATCTCATGATCCAGAGAGTTCTCCATTCATTGACTGAAAATTCAAAATGAAGAAGCAATATTTGTTTCTCATATAAAAAGAAATCTGTTATCATACTCATGTTCTAGTTCAGTTTCTCATATTTGTTTTATTTTGTATTTTTCTAGCCCTTCTTAAGTCTTTTTTCTTTTTCTTTTTTTCTAGATGCAGCAGCTCTTGTTTTAGTTCCCGAGTCTTCCTTTCAATTTATATTTCATGATGTCTTCTAGATCCTTCAACCATAGTTCCTGGATAGGCAACCATTTTTCCATTTTTTCGAGTGTCATTGTTTTGTATCAGAATTTCCTCTTATTTCTCTTTGTGCATGGAGCAGGGAAATCCTCAATGTGACATTTCAGGATTATATATATGAATGTGGGTGTACTTGCGTGCATCGTTCCTAGATAGGCAACCATTTTTCGAGTCAGTGTTTTGTATCAGAATTTCCACTTATTTCTCTTATGCATGGAGCAGGGAAATCCTCAATGTGACACTTCAGAATTATACACGCACACACACACATGTATATGTAGGTATGAATGTGTGTGTACTTGCATGCATGCGTGTTTGGATTCATCAACAGGTGCAATTTTGATGTCCAACTCCCTCAAACTCAAGCTAAATTAAACTCAAGTAGTCAATTTTTCATTGAGGCATAATGCATATCCAAGGTCTGTGCCTTGAATGTCAAAGAAACAAAGGTAGTTCTCATAAGAAGATTGTGACAAAAAAATAAAAACAAAATTTGACAAGTTATCATTTTTTAATTCTTTTTGAAATACTATATTCGATTAAAGCTTCAGATTAATTTGAACTACCCTTATAGGGATTTGAAACCATAATAGCATCAATGTAACTGTTGACCCTATAACAGCTGTTAGTAACGTAGTATGTAAACGTTTGTGTATTTGACATATGCTTTTCTTTTCCTTTCAATTAGACCACTCTCCACGAAATAATATTATTGCAAAAGTTTTAGTTAGGCATCCACTATGTTTGGGAAAAGGTTGTTGCAGATTATATCTGTTTATGTGGAAAAGTATTTTGATGCTGTATGCTTTGTGTTTTTTATTCTTTATAAATATGTTTCGTTTGAACTGTAACTATCATTCATAGTTCATTTCTGTGTTGAATGCACTCTATGGAAACAAACTCTTTTATCTTAATTTTCACCTTTTATAGTTTCTCAATGTACTGTAACAGTTTTATAGTTCACACCCTCCAACTTAGTCATTTAGTTTATTTTATTCATAAAATCATAATCAATTGAATGATTTGGATCTGTAAACTCATATAGTTTTTATATGAATTATGAATTCCAAACAAATAATTCACAGATCTGTTTGAACTTGCTTTCAGGTGTCTGAGGAATATAAGTTAGTGCCAGACACGCTTTACCTTACAGTATATCTCATAGATAGGTTTCTCTCTCAAAATTACATTGAAAGACAGAGACTTCAACTACTTGGTATCACTTGCATGCTAATAGCTTCGTAAGTTCTTCATATCTTTTGCAATGTTCAGTGCACATAACGGTAACATGAAATTTTAATGAAAGGCTGGGTGCAACATAGCAAAAAAAAAAAAAAAATATTTCTTTCTTAGTTTAGGAGCTAATTGAAATATCCATTCTAGAGGTGAAAATATTTTATTATTCAGAGCCGTAAATTACCTGGTATTGGTTTGTTTAGTTTGACGTTAAATGTATTACTCTGTGTCCTGAAGCAAATATGAAGAGATTTGTTCGCCGCGAGTGGAAGAATTTTGCTTCATCACTGACAACACATACACGAGCCATGAGGTATGTCATCATTGTTTGTTTGCCAAATGAGTGCATGAATTACTGAAGCTGTGAAGCGAATATCATCTTCCTTTTAGTTTATGTCTTCCATCTATTCAAATCTATCACATCTGTCAGTCCTTTCTTATTTTGCGTACCTTTGCCAGCTCTTTAAAAATTGATATGAAGAATCATATAACCCTGTTCCTGTCATTTTCTCCTTCATTTGTGTGCTGATTTGGTGGTCTGGAAGAAAAATGACTAAACAACATGTGAAATTTGAGATTGGATTCAAAAATGTAAAGCAGTAATACAAAACCCTTGTATAATACGAGTTGACATTTACTTTCTTTCTTTCTTTCTTTCTTTCTTTGTTTTTTTTTTTTTTTTTTTTTTATTTTGCCTCCCTGTTGGAATATTTTTGGTGTTGGTCCTGACCAAAGTCTGGAGCAGGTGCTAAGGATGGAGACTCAAGTGTTAAATTTTTTTGGCTTTCAAATATTTGCTCCCACTGCAAAAACGTTTCTGAGGTGCTTCAGCTAATCGAATTTTCACCTTTTTATTTATGATTACAAGAAATCATTTCAGTATCAATAATGCAGTTGCTTCTGCAAATTTCTTTGTTTTCAGGAGATTTTTACGTGCAGCACAGGCATCATACAAGGTAATGTGGTTGGTTTAGTTCATATCCAAGTTTGTTTCAGAAGATACTAGCCTCTGTTAATTAAAAAGTGACATTTACATATGTAATTGCACATTTGCAGAGCCCTAGCTATGAACTAGAGTACCTGGCTGATTACCTAGCAGAACTGACATTAGTTGACTACAGTTTCTTGAATTTTCTTCCTTCTGTCATTGCCGCATCATCTGTATTTCTTGCCAGGTGGACTCTGGATCAGACAAGCCATCCATGGGTCTGCATTCTCCTTCCTATCATCTGTGTTTCGATATTGTTTTAGATTAAGCATTTGGAGCCTGACTTTTTTTGTGTATTTGACAGAGTCCAACCCTAGAAAAATATACTTCTTACAAGGCGTCAGATCTTAAAACTACAGTTCTTGCAATGCAAGATTTACAACTGAACACCAGTGGGTGTCCTCTGAATGCCATACGCATGAAGTATAGGCAACCGAAGGTATAAACTAAGAGTACTGCTCAAGGGACTTAGATTGCCTTTTATTTTACCTTTCTATTTATTTTCTGCATCTTCTGTGTCAGCTTCACGTGTTTTCCTTTGTGTTACAAAATTTACAAGATATCAGGCTCCATGGTAAATGCACTTGCATTGTGGTTTGATCTCATTCCAATTGCTAATCGAGTTGTTCTCATGGCAGTTCAAATCTGTGTCTGCTTTGTCTTCTCCGAAACTGCTTGAAACACTATTCTGAAGATAAACAGACGGGTTCCACGTTTTTGAAAGTGGTTGCTAACATACACACATCTCAAAAGAAGTTCCTCCTGGCTTTTATCATATCCTTCATGAGATTGTATATGATATATAATCTGAAACCTTTTTACTCAATATATACATTCTGATCCTTTTTTCTTTGTCCCCTAAATTTGTGTATAGATTTTGATGATCTTTATCAGGTTTTGGTGTTTCCAACTCGGGTAATTTTAAGGATGTATCTAGTCTAAAACCAGGGCCGTCATGCTACTATGGATTTCAGTAAAACCATCGATATTTCTTTCTCTTGCTTCTTATCAACAGATAATTTATTTGTTAGACTGTAAATAGTGGAAGACATGATGCAAAACTGGTGAAATGTAACTTCGGCAGCCTTTGCCCCAGTTTAGTTAATTATTTCTTTGAAGTAGTAGCTTGTTAGCATGATTTCCTTGGGATGCTTTGGTTGTCTGTTGTTAGTTACTGGATGGTAGAGCTTATTTTGATATCTGTCTGTGGTTGTTACTTCTGGACTTGTTATCAGACGTCTTTTACTTTGAATCAGAAAATGCTAACAAGGCTGGCTTTGCTTTTGGTATTAGGGATTCCAATTGCCTTGTTGAAAATTTTCTATGGAATTGTTACTCTTGATACCTCTTTCTTCTCTGTCTTTCCTGGTTCGTTCAAGGTATTCGTACAAGGTGTTGGTTTCTTAGCCGACCCATATTTTTTAATTTTTAATTTTTTATTTTTTTACACGATGATTTAATTATTAAAGGATTGTTTAGGAATATGATTTAAAATTTTATTTGTTTTTAATTTGATCCTTCAATTCTAATTTGTCATGTATAAGTTTTTCCAATTTGATCGTTTTGATTTATATCTTTTTTTTTTCTAATTTGATTTTTATTCTTTTGATTTTTTTAGAGTTATTTTTCTTTTCAATTTAACATTTTGATAAAAAACAATTATTGTGCTCTAATTTATCTTTTATTTTGATTTTCACCTTTATTTTTTTAATTGCTATTTTTTAGGTCCTTTTGTATAATTGATTTTTTTTCTTGATTTCATCCTTCAGCATTTGATTTGTCCGAGATTAGACTTTGTAGTTTTTCCATATATAGTACTTACCTAATAACTCATGTCGAGGGTTTAAAAAGATAATGCAGGTCGATATATTTTTGGTTTATTTTATTTTTTGATTTTATTATTTGATATTAATTTTTTTTTTTAAAAATTAGCTTTATGGTTTCTTCAAAAATTATTTCTATCAAATTATCCCAATCTCATAACCTAAAACATGAGTTTTGTGGGTTTACTCTATTTGACTCACATGTTATTACCCATGTTATTTGCTGAATTGTTTGTTTTCTTTTCTTTTCTTTTTCGTTATATGTCATCTACATATTTTTTTTACCCAAAAAAAAAAAAATACAGACCCAGGACCCATGTCTAGCCTTTCTCTACTGGCTTAGCTCAGACTGAAAAAACCCACTCTCATTTTGGCCTGTAATGAAAGGCAAAACTCTGTTTGTTTTTAGTAAATAAACCACTCTCACAGCTTCATGAATGCGTAAAAGCAAATCCCAGGGGAGAAAAAAAATAAATAATGTACACTTCATTTAAGTCTTCAAGTAAGTATAATGTGAAACTCGAAATAAGTTCTGTTCAGATAGGAAGGCCAAAAATAATGGATTATTCTTCTTTATCGAACACTGCTTTCATCGACAGTTAAGACTTGTTTCATATCAATAAAAAAGAGATCATAAAAGACTGTATGCTAATTACATCAAAGCAGAGAAAACCTTCAAATAATCCTCCTTCGTCCTTACATTCCCTTCCCACCACATTTATATAACAAGTTCCCCCATCAATTCACGAGAAATGTTACCTGTTTACCAGAGAAATTTTTCCTATTTGTGACTACCTTCAAGCAGGGAAGGCATGGAAACAGGATTTGAAACCACCAAAAACACCATGCAAATTTTCCAATTGAAAACTAACCATCAAGCATCGACACCTGCATAAACCATAGAGGAGCATTAAGTTAACTCACAGCAAAAGTGCTGCAATCTGTTTTAAAAGGAAAAGACTGCAAAGAAATTACTACATAGTTCTCCTAAATGTTCCACTTTCTTTCAGATGATTTATTCTGCTCAATTAAAAAAAATAAATTGCTTTGAATAAAGGAGAGAAACAACTACTAATGTACAACAAATCTGCCAAAGGAGAGCACTGGCCCCTGTTCTTTGCACTTGAAGGGAATTCTCAATACCACAGTTTAATTAGCGGAGTTGGGATTTTATTAGCAACAGCCTTTGATGGATCAAGGGAAATGATCAATTCCTCAGCCTGGTCTTCAAGATCAATGTCTCCATGATTTTGAGCATATTTCCTTAAGGCCTCCCAAATTTCCACTGTGGGTTCAAATGGAAGTTTCTCAATATACTCCTCAGCCTCGTTAAGATAAGCGGACTTTCCAAGAACATCTATAACCCCCAAATAATGCTCAAGAGTTGGACTAATCCCAAACTCCCAACAGCCTTTGATGGATCAAGCGGACTTTCCAAGAACTCTATAGCTTGGTTAACCTTACCCTCTTGACACAAACGCGCCAAGTCATAAACCGAAAGAGGCGGAGGCGGAGCTGGAACATTAGCATGAGCATTAACACTAGCATTAACATTCATATCCTGTCGTCGATTGGCCGGACCCACACGTGGGGTCCACTGATCAGTGTTTCTCTGTTGTGGGTATCCCTGATTCGGTTGTCCCATCGATTTGGGCTTCCGGGGTGCCCATAATTCCCCCGAACATTAGGTCTAACCTGAGGAGGGTTTTGGTGCTGGGAATAATTTTGATTCCATTGATTATCCTGCTGAGGATAATTCTGATTCCATGGATTAGGGGTTTGATACTGGTGCTGGTGTTGTTGAGGATATCCTTCTTGATTAGGATAGGCACAACCCTGATTAGGGTATACCGTATTTGGATAATTATAATGGTTTGGAGGAGGGTATTGCTGATTTTGGGTCCGTTGATTGAGAATGAAGTTTCCAGGTTGTGAGGTCGACTGATGATGATGATGATGATGAAGATGAGGAGGAGGAGGAGGGTTTCCCAACTCGTCTCCGTAAAATCTTTGATCAGAAGAATGAGAAGGAGGTGATGTTGTTTGATAGACATTTGGTATAGCCGAAGTGGAGAGGGTTTTAGGAAGGATTCGGGTTTTGTTATTCAAGTGTTGAAGGGAGCGTACCTTGAAGAGTGGAGAGAAAACAGTTTTGGTGGCTGTGAACAACGGATTGCCATGGAAGAAGCCATCTTCGATTTATTTCATTGAAGAGAAGAAAATCCAGCAAAACCCTTGCGGAGAGAAAAACCCTTCTCTTCTCTTACCTTTCTTAAGGCAGAGACCCTTTTTTGGTGGGCAGATTAGATTAAGCGGTAAACGACGTGTCAGGACTATTCCATTATCTTAAACGACAAGATTTTCTCCGAACCACCAGAAAATAACAAGTGTAACTTTTTTAGGGGACATTTACTTAAAATATTATGTTATGGCTCTTTAATTTCGCTGCGGTGTGGTTTTGAACCAAAATAAATAACTAAACTGAAATTATTATTTTTTAAATTTTTATATTAAATCAAAAACCGGTTTGAATTAACCAGGTTTGGTTTTTTCTTTTTCAAACTGATTCAAACCAAAATTATTTTAATTGAACTTTTTTTTGGGCTTTTTCATTGGCTATATTTTTCAGGGTTTATGTTTTTATCTTGTTTCTATTTTCTCAACTCTGTGCCTATTTTCTAAGATATCAACATTTTGGCTTTCTTAACAAGCATGACTCTTTCTTAAACCTGTTAGACATGCATGATATCAAGAAATTCAACTTCAATTTTCTTTTTGTTAGATCCTTGCTCAAAAATTAAACTTTGCAAAAAGGTACACGAAACAAAAGGAAAGAAAAAAAGTCATTTGATTGAAGGAAAAAAAAAAACAAAGGAAAGATCAAAAGATATTCATTATTGAAATGTAAAACCGTCAAAACATTATTATTTGAAGAGGAAACCAATTACAAATAATTTACATAGATCCTCGTCATCCATCGAGTGCCTGGTGTATTTATACTTGGTCTCTTCAATAAATAACTAAACCCGATTTCTAATTGTGGTCCTTATAAGATCAACATCAAGGAGAACACAAAAAGGTCTTTTGCCGGTTCGGTTATATTTGCACGAAAAATTATATAATAATTACAAGGTTATGTGAGAAATAGAAAGAAAGAGGATAAAAAAGTTAAAAGCAAAAGTAAATAGGGGCGTGCCTTTGATTAGGAAGACCGAGAAGTATAGAGCTTAACAATTGTGGAACAAAGAGGAAAATCGGAGAGAAAAGAGATGCAGAGAGCAAAGGAAGAGGGTGGCTGATTTTGTCTTAAGGAATACTAATTTAGATTTAGGGTAAAAAAAATTATCCTATTTATACATGTTTTTTTTTTCAAGTGTTGGCCTAGTTGAATCGGTTTGGTTCGGTTCAATCAGTTTTAGACTTTGGAAACCGAACCAGAACTCCTTTGTGATTTTTTAATTGGTTAATTTGATTTTTTATCTTGGTTCTGTTTTTTCAATTATTTTTTTTATTTTCTCGGTTTAATCAGTTGTTTGGTTTTTTTTTCTCACCCCTATATCATGTAATGATAACAATTTTTTTATACTTTAGAAAATTTAACTTTACATGCTTAATTAGTACCGGTTTAAAATAATGATAAATAATGGAAAATTACATTTGTAATATCATGTTATTTGATCTAAATTATGATTATTCATTATAGTTGAAAAATTAGATTTTACATCTTGATTAATAAATTTTTTGAAATTTAACGAAATGACTAAACTATCCCTCTCAAATCCTCTATAAACAAATCCCTAAAACTTTTTTTTTTTTTGGTTTTAATATAAGTCACAAGTAAATAACCTTCATTGATTTTACTCAACAATTAAAGATGCCAAAAAAAATAACTTCTAGGTTTCTTTACCCCAGAGCATTATAGATATCTTCGAACTCTACATTTGGTTTTCTTTCTTGACCTTTACAACAAATCTCCCCAAATTAATAATTAAGATATGACCTATACATACTCAATTGAAGCCTAATTTACTGTAAGAGAAGATGTAAACCCCGAGATACATTGAAAATAATAACATAATAGAAATTATGGTGTAATGAAATGAAAAAAGGAAAAGAAAAGAAAAAAGAGTTAAGGAGATAAAAAAAGAAAGGTTTATGGCTGAAAATGTCTATTTTTCTAGAATAAAAAATAGTCTAGCTGTTTTGAAAAATGGCTAGACTGTTTTAATAAATTGGTCAGATCGTTTTAGCTACTACCCCTTTAAAATTGACAGGGTGCAGGCAAGGGAGAATGAGAGCATTTTCATTTCTTCTTCCTTCCTTTCACCTTGAAAAACTAGAAAGTGCTGGGTAAGAGTGAAAAGAGAGAAAATAGAGAGAGAAAAACCCATTCACACTAAAAATTGAGGAAGATTAAAGAGAGGGAAGATTCAATTAGAGAGAGAAAGTGAGGAAAGAAAGGGAAAAGAGAGAAGTTTTGGGAAAATCTTGATGGGTCGACTTTCAAAATACATTTTGCAACCAATTAAGGTGCTTGAAACTCTTTTGTATCAATTCTAACAAGAGTTTAGTGATTTCGAGAAAATTAATCAAAATTGAATTAGGGTTCTTGAGATAAAGTTAGGGGAAAGTGCATTTCTTAGAAATTAGATTTCTAGGATCCTTGTAGGTTGTTGTGGAAGTGAATTTATATTGAAATAACAAAGAAATTTGGATGGGTAGGGAAGCGCTACGGATCGACCATTTAGAGGCAAAATAGAGGTTTAATGCAATAATGTTATTCTTGTAAGTTTATTGTAATTTTGATAATTGAATGTATAAATAAAGATTTTGATGAATGATTCTAATTCTATGTGACAAATATGAATTTTTGGTTGAATAAAAGTGAGATTTTGGTTGTGTTTGAGATTAAAGCAAGATGAAATGGAGTTCATGTTTATTTGATGTAATAAGAACTTTTATGCGAATTAAAGGAGGATATTGTTGAAAGTGAATGAAGAATTGAAGAAAATGTGAATTGTTTGGTACCTATATTGATTTTTGTTTACTAATGATTTAGGATATATGGATGATGATTAGAAAGGGATATATACCTTTTTTTTTCCTCCAAAAATGATATGATTAACTTTGTAAGAAAGAGTCAGATATTGAATAATTATATGAAAATCATAATTGTATCAAATAAGTTGAAAAAAAAAGAATTTAGTTGTAAACAAGTAACTGAATGGAGTTAAAATAGATGTTACGATGAATAAGGAATATTTATGGATACAATAATAATTGATTAAAAAAACTGTCAATGTAGGGGAGATCGTTAGGGTGATTCAGCTAGCTAAGGAGTCGCTCATTGTCAAACAGCAGGTAAGTGCTCCATACCTTATGGTAATTTTCTTTATAATTTTCTCGCAAACTTTACTTGTGAATTAGTAAATCCATGAAAATGTGAATAGTGATATTGATAGTGTATATGGAAAGAAAGATATGTAAATTGAGAGAATTGATTGATATTCATTAAGGAATACCATATTATTGGCTACCGAATGAGAATAACGGATTGATTGGTAATCAAAATGGGTTGACCAGATTGAATGGTATTCGTTAAGGAATACCATAATATTAGCTTTCGAATGAGAATTCTAGAATTAATTGGCAACTAAGATGAGTTGACCGTATTGATTGATATACATTAAATAATACCAGATCATTGGTTTTTAAATGTGAATCCCGAATTGATTGGCAATTGAGATGGGTATGCTGAAATAATGAGTACTTAAAAGAGAGTATCATAATGTTGACTTTAACATGGAAATGCTGGAACAATTATTTAAGTTATGAATATTACAATATTTGTTTAGGTTTGAATGAATTTATGATGATTATTGTTGTTACTCATTTTTGGACCCCACGTGCTGGAGACGGTGTATACATCTTTTGAACTGAGTGTAGGAGTTTAACTCATGTTTGCTGGAAGATTGACAAAAGCAGATAAAGAAATATTTTTTCGAAACCCTGTTTGACCTGTTTTCTACTCTCTTTATCCTTCCCCTTTGCTGTCAAAATCGTCAGGTTTTCTTAGATTGATCAGGAGTCTTCATAATGCTAAATTCGTTCCTTCTTTATCTGGTCTTTAAGGTTGGATAAATCCCTCAAAATTTGCACTAAAAAAAAACTGGTTCTGCTGCTGTCGTAATTTTTTGTTCCAACTTAGGCTCTGATTCTGACTTGGTTTCGTACGATATCTGACCATCCTAGCTATATTATGTCACTCATGACATGTTGAAAAATTAACCTACACCTTTATTGGGTTCTAGGAGTCACTGTTCTTAGGGCAGACTCTTAGTCAGATTTGGATGCTTAGCATTGTCAGATCAAGAAAACCTTTTTGACCAACCAGATCCCTGCCAGATTCTGTTATCTAAAACGATTTTATCTCACTTTGAATCCTTCATCAAATTTGTAGTCCGGGACACGTAGATGAATTTGAGCTTTTGAATTTGCTTGATTTCGATATCAGAAGCTCAAGATATTCATGTTTGAAATCTAGCGTGATAACATAGAATCCTGCTGCGAGAAGGTTTCCAGCCTAGTTTGGTTGCAATTCTGTTATTCAAAACAAATTTATCTCACTTTGAATCCTTCATCAAAGTTGTAGTCCGGGACACATAGATGAATTTGGGCTTTTGAATCGCTTGATTTCAATATCAGAAGCTCAAGATATTCCCGTTTGAATATCTAGTGTGAAAGCAGGGATTCCTGCCACGAAAAGGATTTTCGCTCAAGTTCACGGGCTTGATTCGAGGGATTTTTTCTGGAACAAGGACTGAATTGAAAAGTGCTAAAATGAGGGATTTAATTGAAGAAGGATATTGGAAGCTGGAGACGGGGCTTGATCATCATAAATGACAGGATTTCTACTACACCGAATAAGGAAAATCACGTTTTTGTGCAGCTATAATTCATAGGAAACAATAGCTTTTGACAGCTGCAAAATGCCATAAAGAGAAGAACCTCACCATCATCTAATGGCTGGGATTTTATCCCTAACATAGATGGTTGGGATGATGTGTTAATGTTGGAAAGAAATCACTATAATCAGCACATAATCAATGACAATATTGTAGTTTCCTCATTTTAATTATTTGGCTACAAATCAGCTAGGATTTGCATCCTAGATTAATGCATTGAATCTTTTCTAATAATAGTTCTGTATAGACTATACGCTGCCTCTGCTGACCTAAAAAGAGAGAAAAACGGAAAAAGAAGAAGAAGGGAAGCAGGACAGAAAAGAGAAAGAAAGAGCAGGCAGAAAAACAGAAAAAGAAAGACAAAAAACGTAAGAGAGAACAGGGGAGAAGAAAGTGCAGGAACCAGTAGAGAAAGTGACGAAGATGCAGAGGAAAGAAAAAGCAAAAAACAGACGCAAATACAGAACAGAAGGAAGAAGGTTGAAACAGACAAACACAGACCGAGCAACCATCAAACTTTCAACGTTGCTGCAGCTTCTTCGTCTCCAGGTCTGTTTCTCTTCACCTTTTGCATGCATTTTTTTCTTTGTGTTTGCACTGTTCAAGTGAATTATAATTCACTTGAACAGTAACGAGGTCTTTCTTATGGCATTTTCCTTTGTTATTGTAGTGTTCAAGTGAATTAATTCACTTGAACAGTACTCGCCAGCTTTCCTTAAACTTTAAATTGCACCCTTTTGTGTCCAGCCGGGTCACTTGCTTGGGCAAGTGACCCGGCCGGACTTACTTTTTTTTTTTGAAAAACAATAAAAGAAAGAGAAAGATATTTATTTTCTGGCATATTTATTTTAAAGTTTGAATTTTTTATGTTGTAAAAAAAATATATACCAATCTCGAATTTAGAATGCCTGGTTTTCGACGCAATATGAAAAATATACATATATATCAAAAAAATGTTTTCATGCATACGACCAATACTCTAACATGTTTTGAACGTTTTTTTATATATAAAAAAATATATTGGAAGTTTCGAAAATGTGTTTTCGCATGGATTTCTTAAACACAACAAAAATTATTTTCTTGTATTTCTGGATTTTACAACATGTTTGTAAAACTCCAAAAGGTATTGGCCAATATTCTAAAAAAATAAAAAATCTTATTTTGGGGGGAATTCATCTATTATTCACCATTAATGTTTGGATAAAAAAATCTTAAAGGGATGAATATCCAAAATATTATTGGGAATAACTTGTTATTATTCACTGTTAATATTTGCATAAAGAAACCTTAAGTGGTAAATATCCAAAATAATTTTCTAGGGATAATAAGTCCTCACACATCCTTGAAAGAAGCCTTGATTATAATCGAGGACATTTCAATTTTTTTTACTCCATGGTTTACGAGCCGTGAGAGTATAAAACACTAAGGCAAAAATAGGCTTTTAAAGCATCCTAGATTACTAAATTTTTGTTCCTCCTCCTTGCGATTTACGAGTCGTAAACTCTTGAAATACTAAGGGAAAAATGAGCTTTTAAAGCACATGGAATCTCCTTGGGTTTCTATCTTAATAAATTTAGTTTGAATCAAACCTAGAAAAACTGATGGAATTATAAAACACCAACACCATAACAATTATAAAGCAAACCAAACACCAAGCAACTTACTTTAGGTAGGGCGTACTAGATCTGCTAATACCTTCCCTTTACGCAACCAGTCCCTTGCCTTAGAATCTCTGAAAGACCAGTTAGGGTTCCTAGTGACCATAATACTAGGTGGCGACTTCCTTTATCCACAAATAAACAAAAACCCCGAAATCAATCGAGGGTCACCGCTCCGCCGCGAAGATGCGACAATTATAAAGAACAAATTAAATATAGTCTAGATAAAAAGTTCATTATTTCTTTTAAGTGATAAATGAGATATTAACTTGTGACTTAATAAATATTGTTGATTTTGTTACAATTCAGTCACAAGCTCACTATGAGTAATTATTAGTTTTTTTTTTTTGTAGATTTAAGAAATCATAGATTATCAAGTTGTAATATCAAACTTTCAGATTGTAATTTTGAACATTCTATTTTGAAATGTAATTTAAATATCCTCATATTAAAACTAACAATGATCTTTGATTAATTAAGGTCATATAATGTATTTATTGTTTAAAACTTAATAATGCTATTGTCTTACATGATTATTATATTTTTCATTGCAATTTGAGTAGTAACTATATAAATGGACTTAACTTATGTATACTTATATTTATTCCAGTGTTGGTTGTTATGGAGTTAATGTAAGTGCCTTGATGTTTTAATTATTAAGATGGATGTAAAATTAATTAATTAATGTCTTAGTGGTATGAATTATTGAGAATGAATTAAGGAATGATAGATATAATGAGATAAGAGCCAAGATGATTGGATTGGAAGTTGGGGTGAAGAGTTTGTGGTGAGAAGAGAAAAATAAAAAAAAGTTCATAAGTAGGTCTTGTTCTTATGTGAGAAGAGAAAAAGAAAAGAAAACATTGTGGGTATAATATAAGACTTATTTATAGCCTATGATGCTGCCTAATAATCCTAGAAACTAAAAGGAAAGTTATCGCCCCTTTGGTTTCCAAGTTAGAATAGGATTCTAATCTCAACCTTGTATTTATCTCTTTTTTGGAAGGAAAAGATGTTGCATTTAATGCTCTTTTATGCCGCAACATGTGTTTCCCAAGTTAGCTTGAATTACTTTGTTTCTTTTGTTATGTTTTCCCCTCACCTAACAAGAAAAATAAAATAAAAAAAATAAATCCTAATATTTAAATGAAATAATTAATGTTCTCATACATAATATGAAATTCAAAACTAACTAGGAATCCACAAAACACATGTAAACATCATAAAACAAAGATGACTGAAATTGATACAAAATTGGCAGCCTTGTTGTTGAAACTTCATGACCCAAATAAGTGTGGATTGGTCCATCTTGTACATGGATTAAATGTACCAAGACCTCCTTTTGATGCTCTAAATGATCTCTAAGTTCAGTCTTAGCCAAAACTTGCACAACCAGTCAATTCAATACTTTTTTCAATGCATTCACTTTGTACCTTGTGATAGACCTATTTGGAATGTGTAATGGGTCCTTGATGTTCGTAGACTAATCCACATCACCTAGGGGCATATATAAAAGTGTCAATCTAAATAATTTAATAGTTCCTCACACATTCTCACATGGAACCTTTTAGCAATGTTAAATCTAGTTAAGCCTGACGTATCAACATGGTGACCCATTGACTCGGCCACTAAACCTAGTTAAGTTTCAAAGTAAACTAGGTCAGAGATGACTTAGGTGGGCTAATCAACTTGACACGTACACCCTTCAATCAGTAGACCCGGCTAAAACTTAGTTTGACTTTTTTTTTTTCAAAAATATCAATTTAACATTTTTATAAAAACAAAATAATGACGTTTTAGATTAACCCGACTCAAACTAGATTTACCCACCCAACCCATGACCTAAGTCATGGCCTTGGCCGAGTTAATTAACCTTTCTTTATGGAATCTATTTTTTATTTAATTAAATAATTATAAAAATAAATATTTGTGTGAAAGAAAACAAATAAAATTATAAATTGAAATGTAATTTTTTCATTGAAATTTTTTTTATTTATTCATGTATTTTTTATAACAAAAACTATTATTTTTATTAGCAGCATAGTTCATTGAATAAAAAGTAACAACAATAAAAAAAATAAATTTCGAAGAAATTATAACAATTTGAAATAAAAAGAAAAAAAATGTATATTTCAATAAAAGCTATTTTTCTTGAACTTTTGATGAAAATAAGTTTTTTTACAAGGAGAATTATTTTTTAAGAAACAATTTCATTATGATAGTGAAAGCAAGTTTCTACTTAAAAAATTCTTGAATTGATCATCTATATGCAACTATCTTAATAAAATGAGAACAAAAAATTTCAAAATATTATGTAAAATAAAAAATTAAATATTTTATTTTCATTAAATATTAATGAGAATATTATTTTAAAAATTATATATGTTAGGTCAATACATAATTATCCATAAAGCAATCGACAATATCATTATAAAAAAGTCCTAGTCTTCTTAAAAACATTATATTTCTTTTACAAAGAGCATGTTTTATGAATAAAATGCGATGACAATTAAAATAAAGGTTTATCAAATTTTCAACCATATTTTAAAATAAGTAGGAAAATGTAATTATTCAATCTAAACTTCATTTTCTTATTAATTCATTTCTTTATTATTTTAACAAAAGCATTTTTTTTTAATTGTATGTATTGCTTTTTAAATAAAAACCTATTATAATCTTAGAAGCAAGTTTTCAGAAAATATTAAAATAATCTCTCAATATTTTGTATGTGATGGAAGGTAAAACAAAAATGTGATAAAATGATGTTAAAAATCTATTAAATTTTAAAAATAAAAATTTTCGTTGATTATTCATGATCATTTTTAATTTTGTTTTTTTTGCATATTAGGTACAATATAATTGAAAAATAAATTGTTAACATTCCCCTAAAGACCTATAATATTATTTGAGAACTACAATAAAATTTAATAATAATCTAAATATCATGATAAATATTTTTTAGAGTAAATTACTCTAAACATCTTATGGTTTGGTCATTTCTTGACTTTGAAACTATGTTTTTGAGTATTATACTTTGCAACTTTGATCAAAGTAGATTTTGAAAATAAACAAAAAGATAATAATACCCCTTCCACTCCATTATTTACATTATATTACAACAAAACATAGCTCATCCTCAACTTGAAAAATCTTTGAGTTTCTTAAAGCATTTCCTCAACATAGAAAGTCTTTTTCTTGCAAATAATCTTTTCACCGGAAAGGTTTCAAAGTCTATAAGTTCATTTCGTAATCTACAGCTATTCAACTTATTAGGAAACAATTTTCAGGAAGGACTTGTTGATATTCTAGAATTAAGGCAATTATAACACCTTAAAGGGAGGTGGGAGGTGGATTAAATGTATCACTAATATTAACAAATAATACAATTTAATTTAAATAAACACAATAATCAACAATATAATTAAAGTGTTTAAAATAAAAAGATAAAAGAGAAAATTTGCAAACTCATTTTTAACATGGTTCGGCAAGCTTACATTTACACCTCAAGTACCAAATCATACTTGAGTATTGTATTCTTTAACTTGTTCAAGTTTTAGAGTACAATGACCACTTGGTGAATCCTTTCTAAAATTTTTACATCACTTGAAGATATGCCCTCTTCAATTTTTTTTTTTGTTGGTGAAAATACCTCACGAAAACCAAGAGTTTTATACTAACACTCAAAGGTTTATAAGTGTGATTTTTGTTATCACAATTTACTCTCTTGATAGACTGGATATTATAGCTGAAACTTATAGCATCTCAATATCTCACAAGATAACACTTGTTGTAACTCAATTTTGGGTTCCCAAAAATTATCAAAAAAAGAAAAAGAAAAATGGATAAGGGGGGACTTAATTAAAAGTTGAAGGACTAAATTGAACTTAGTGACCAAGGTTAGGAGCCCAATAACAAAGATAGAGGGTCTAATTGAAGAAAACAATGAGAATTTGAGATCAAATTAAAGAAAGATATTGAATATTAGGGCAGACTTACAAAATACTTAAGTTCAGGGACTTAATCGAACTCTTGAAGAGCCTGATTGATTTAATCGAGGGCTTAATCAAAAGCAAAAGTAAGTTAGAAAGTCAATTTGGCTAAAACCAGAAGAATTAATTAAGTTCAAGGACTTAATTAAATCTTTGATGAGTTTAATTGACTTATTTAAAAACTTAATTGAAGAAAAATTAAGTTTAAAGGCCTAACTCGGATGAATTCACGAAGAATCTTGAAGATTAAAGATTAGGGACACAATTAAAACTTGAAAAGGCTAAATTGATGCAATGAGGGGTTCAATTGAAAAAAATTTAAAGATTAAAGATTAATTGAGAGTCAAATTAAAGAATTTTAAGACTAATGACCACTTTGTAAAAAATACATCAATTTGAAGATTCAATTAAAAAAGGCTAAGGATGAAATTGCAACGAACTCAAAAGATGAGGGTTGATTAGGGTTCCATTACAAAAGATTCAAAATCAAATTAAAAAATACTATAATTTTATTATTCATTATTTTCTTCCCATTGAAACAAAAGAAAAAAATGTGCAAGAACCTTTCAGCCCTAATTTTTCTTCATCTCTTCAGCAAACCGCACATATTTTATGGTAGAGGTGAGCAAAAAAACTGAAAAACCAAAAAAATCGAGAAAACTGGAAAAAAAATAACTGAAAAAACCGAACCGTGAAAAAAAACCGATTAAACCGATTAAAATTTTAAAAAACCTGACTGGATCGGTTTTGATTTATAAGCTTGAAATAAAAAAACCGAACCGAACCGAAAAAAAAAAAACCAGAAAAAACTGAGCCAAAACGGAAAAAAACCGAGCTAAATCGAAAAAACCGAGCAAACCGGTTTGAACTGGTTTTTGTCCAAAAAAACCGAACCAAAACCGGTCGGTTTGAACCGGTTTCGGTTTTTTTTAAAAAAATTTCAGTTTAATTATTTTTTTTTAATAAAAACTAAACCGAACTGAATATAATCACCGTTATTTTATGCTAACTGACACTCAATTACTTCACTTTTTAAGTTAAATTACAGCTCCGATTGCTCAAAAAATAACTGTAAATTCTCTTTCAAAAACAGTATCCAGTGCTACCCCACCTAAAAAAACAGCCTTGTATCATTTACTGGTTACAAAGCAGGACAAGCTTAGCCTCTATCAATGTCCAGAATCTATCCCCAAACATTAATGGTTTAAGACGAACCATCTCATAGGATCCAAAGCCTATAATATAGCTCAAAAACCTTAAACCAGGGGAGGCGGGGCACTTTTCAGCCTCCTGTGCACTCCTCCTCAACACCACCACCAGCCTCTCCCCAGCACCACCGTGACCTCCTTAACCACTCCAGCAGCTTCAAACGTGAGCAGAGTCTTCATTCCAGTAAACAGCTTCTCCTTGCACTAGCACCAGCCATGACAGCTCCTCCTTCCAGCGGTGTTACCTTCTCTGCACCTCTAGTGGAATCACGCCATTACTAAGCGGATAATTAGTTTCAGTCCAGCAGAGGTTCCCATTGCCAGCAGAGGGCCAGTTTCAATCCAACCCCATGCAGTGTCCAGTAACTCTTCATCTCCACAGCACTGACTCTCCTCCTCTAGCTCGCTGTCGTGATCTCCTCTCTTCTGCACCAGCGTTGTGGACGAGAATTCCATCAACAAAGTCTTCAGCAGTTGCACCGTGACCTATGATCAATCCATGGGCATTAGGATCTACTCTAACCAAGAATATTGTCAGACCCGCTGACCTTTTTTGTTGTTAAAGCTTTGGAGGCAAAAGGTTTGATTTCTTTTAGTTTCGTATGGAGGTTCTCTTGACATGAAAAGGGTTTGAAAAATAACTCTTTCTTTTTTGTGCCTTGATTAAACTAGCATCCTAAAAGGGCATAGCAATGTTTGTTTCCAAAGGATATGGAGGATCTTAGTTTTTGTTTGCAGAATCAGTCATTTTGATCCTATTGTGGCCAAACTCATGCTAAATTTTTGTTTAGGTTTAGCTTTAAAAGATTTTGGGTCGTTTTCTTTTCCTGGATCAAGGCTTTTTGTTTGTTTAAAAAGAGATGGCCATACGTTTTTCTTTGGAAGAGCCTGGGCTGAGCCCTTTTATTGCCTAAGGCTATGTTTGGTTCAATGAAAATTTACAAAGGAAGAAAAATGCCTTTTTTGGTCCTTAAAATATGTTTTACAAACATGCCCTATCGATTTTCCAGCGGTGTTCTCTTTTCTTTTTTTTAGTGTTTTGCCGAACAAACCCCAAATAATTTTCAAGAATTCTGAAAAAAATTCAAGTACTATTTTAAAATTATTTATGAATCCCTTGTATGTTTCTCAACCATTTCATTTAATTTTAGACTGTAAATTTATACTGTAAGATACTGGCCTGATATTAAATATACATGTTTGTCTTCAAAATTTCAGAAAATTACAAAAAAATCAAAACAATTCCTTAGTTAAAAAACACAAAAACACATTTATTTTTATTTGTGTGCATACAACTAAATTCTAAAAAATATTTCATGTATATTTTATAAAAAATAAAAAAATTGAATTTTCATCGAACTTTGAAAAATATAAAAAATCAATCAGTGAGTGTTATAATTAATTTATGATTATTTATAAGAATTTGATTAACATTTCAAAAATACCACAAAAATTAATTTGTTTAATTAATATATTGGGTATGAATTTTACAATGTAATGCATATCCCCGTTACAAAATTAAATGAATTAACAAAATAAAATGTCAGAAATTAGTTATAGACTTTAATATTTGAAGGTATAAAATTATACTGTAAAACATATCCCCAGATATAAAAGATATAAAATAAAAATAAATAAATAATTAAAACTTAAATCTTAAAATGATTAGATTTTAGCTCAATAAAATAAAACCTTTTACTGAAAACACGTTTCTTAAACATTAAATAAAGTAATGAATAAAAATAAAAGTTTTTTAAAAAATCAACCCAGCTTTTTTATATTAAACTAATTTTTTTATCTAAATTTTTATAAATTATTAATTTTTTTTAGTGATTATAATATTATATAATAATTTTTAAATTTTATAATTTATCTCAATACATTTAAAAAAAAAAACATTGATGAGAAGGAAAACCCGAGCACTGAACACCGTGAACGCCATGACAACACATACAGGATTAGTTCCGAGCACTAAACACCGTGCACGCCATGACAAAACTTACAGGA
>Ga0307515_10006013_pt1 | contig 24419 bp, 12 predicted proteins | sample 17_EM_MG_FD_194513 | JGI IMG/M metagenome (GOLD analysis project Ga0307515, IMG submission 194513) | Populus trichocarpa ectomycorrhiza microbial communities from riparian zone in the Pacific Northwest, United States - 17_EM | ecosystem: Host-associated > Plants > Roots > Unclassified | place... | reverse complement strand
TATATTAAATTATCTAAAATAATAATATTTATTTTGCTAGCCTTATAAATAGCTTTAAAATAGCTTTTATTTATTTAAAATATGCTATTAGTATAAAAGAGGTAAATATAATTATAGTTGCCAAATGTGTAGATTGCTAGCAGGTTGCGCGCAGGTTGCGCGTAGGTTGCGCGTAGGCTGCGTGCAGGCTGTGTGTCAAAAAAACACGACATAGGCTAGTCGGTCGAGTTGCTAAATGACCTCAACTGCGCGCCAATTGCGTCAACCACCAGCCATTAAGGCCATTGAAAGGGTACCATATTTTCCCGATATAGATGCTATCTATATATATACTTAGTATTCTAGTATTATTACTCCTTTAACGCCTAATATATTATTATAAGGTACTTCTAATTCTTTTCTTTTAGATTCTTATATATATTATATATATTATTTATATATATAATACGCTAAGTTCTTTAGGTTAACTTTAAACTTATTTTTATTTCTAAGTTTAAATCTTTATCTAGTTAATCTAAATACTGCAACTTTATTTATAAGTATTAAGATATATCTCTCGCTTCTCTAGTTCTCTAATTATTTCTTTAAATCCTTTAATATTATAATTAAGACTCCCTTAATATAAGTTATAGCCTTTTCCGTAATTAGGTAGTCTTAAATAACTTATTTATCTAGCCATATATAGAAATCTTCCTCCTTGTCGTTATATCGCTGCCTATACCACTTTTAGTACAGCTCCCTAAATATATACGGCTTATTTATAAGGAAGTATCTTTTTATTACTATATTATAATAGCCCTTTATATATCGTTCTTTAAATTTAGTTAAAATTCCTAAGTTTTCTTCCTATTCCAGTTTATCTAGCTATTTTACCCCCAGCATTTCTGCCCTTAGCCTATTAGTAATTCTTTATATAGGTGCTCTATTTCTTATATATCCTAGTATACTAAATCTTTTATTTAGTTTTTATTCTTATTATATAAGGATTCTCTATCTAAACTCTTTTATAGTTTCCTTATTTGCTTACCTTATAAGTAAATTCTTAAAGTCTTCTTACTTCTTAATCATAGTATTAACTTTTTAATCCTATTACTAAGCCTTACTCACAATTTCTTTAATAGTCCTTATTCTATTACTAAAATCTTAGTCCTATAAAATCCTTAGTCCTAAGCTTACTTCTTTTATAAGCTATACTCTAGCCTTAGTTTAACTAGGCTTTTATAGCACTCTTATCTTATCTTAAAAGCCTTAAATTTTACTTATCTCGCTTTAAGAATCTTATACCTCTAAAAAACTCTATCCCGAGCTTATTTATATATCTTTAAATTAAGCAATTACTCTACTTTATTAGTTGTCGTTTATTATAGGTCCTTAAGCTTATCTTATCCTATCTTAGGAATCTTAAGCATCTTTTATCTTATTTTAAGAATCTTAAGCCTATAACCTTTTACCTTTATTAAGTAGTAAGCTAGCACTAGCAATTATCTGCTTGCTTAATCCCTTTTATTAAATATTTCTCCTTTTATTTTATAAAGCGATAGATGCCGTATTTAATAGTATTATAATTTCTATTACTAATCCTTATTTTATAAAGGTTTTAGTTTCTACTTCTAATATAACTGTTTTAAGGTCTATATACTTCTAGTAAGCTACCTTTATTACCTTATTATTACTAAATATTTCACCTATATTAAATTTATTATCTTTAATATCTAATCTATAAGATAGTTTATTAGTTCCTTTAAACTTTAATAACTGTCTGAACGAGTTCGAATAGGAATTTATGGTCGCAATTACGTGAGCTAAGCGAGCTCAGGAAACCCCTTAAATTGCACCTCTTCATGTACGATTAGAAGACGAACATTATACAACTTAACAAGACTACGATTACGACATTACGTGATATTAGCCTTAGGTCATGTGTTCCGACATTAATTAATAAATGCGTATAGATTAAGTACTTGACCTAGGGCATTCTGCGATTATAATTTAAGAAGACGTTCGGCAGTCTTGTGGATTAAGCAAGTTGTATAACGTTTGGCAGTTAGCTACTTGCTTTGTTATAAAGAGTAGTAAAAAGATAAAAAAGCGTTCGGCAGCTTTTAGAGCGTTTAGTAGCTCTCTTTTTACTATTACTACCTTCCTGTCGATCTTTAGAGCGTACGGCAGCGAATTGATCGATTCTAGTGTTAGGAACACCACCAGCTAGGCTTCTACCAATCGACGGCCCTGCCAGCCTACCATACCTCAATCGACGGCCCTGCTAGCCTGCCCTACCTTATACCTCAAACGACGGCCCTGCTAGCCTACTATACCTCAATCGACGGCCCTGCTAGCCTGCCCTACCTTATACCTCAATCGACGGCCCTGCTAGCCTGCCCTACCTTATACCTTAAACGACGGCCCTGCTAGCCTACTATACCTTAATTGACGGCCCTGCTAGCCTACTATACCTCAACCGACGGCCTTACCTGCTTGCCTACCCTCTATTGCCAACCGCCCTATTTACCTACCATTATACCTACCTTCGTTTCTGACAAAAGAACCATTCAAATTATAAGGGACGCCACATAACTTTCCGATTCGGTACAAATTCCACAATTTCTACGAACTCAAGGCTTTATAATAGCCGATTTTGCTCTTATTACTAGAAAGACCTTATAAGAGCTAATTACGTACCTTAAAAGCTAAGGATTTCAAATTCGACCAACCGATCGACGTTACTCTCTTATAAGCGTACTCACAGAGTAAATAGAAGGTGAATGGCAAAAGGAAGCACAAGAGTAAGCTCGCCAAGCTCGCCAAGCTTAGCTTGAAGCTTAACGTCTAGAAGAAGTTCGACAACAAAAATAAGCTTATTAGGCTTAAATTAAAGCTTAACGTTAAGAAGAGATTTAATAGCAAGAGTAAGCTCGTCAAGCTCTTTTCCTAGCTTAAGTTAAAGCTTAAAATTAATCTTGGTGGCCCTCAGAAACGCAAAACTAAGCTTCCTTACAGTTTTAATCTTGGTGGTAAACAATAGGGAATAGGTGAAACGTTAGGAACGTACGACGTTTAATAGTGTCTCTTTTTACTATCTTTTTATACTAGTAGTTTCATTTTTAAGTACCGCTAGTATATAATTACAGCACCTGTTATACGGAGGAATTTTATATATATTTCTTGTGTTTTATAGTTTTATTTCTTACGTATTTCTTTTATATTTTACAGTCTATCAGAAGGCTGCATAGTTTATTTACGGCCCGTTAAAAGGCTGTACGGTTTATTTTACGGGCCGTAAGCAGGACTTACGGCCAGCTTGAAGCACCGTTTGGAAGGCAGCCTAGAAGGCACTTGGGAGGGATTTCTTATATATTTCCTTTGTGTTTTACGGTTCTATTAAAGCAATTACGGAGGCTATATATAGGTGGTTTCATTTTTCAAGTACCGCCAGTGTCTGAACGAGTTTGAACAGGAATTTATAGTCGCAATCACGTGAGCTAAGCGAGCTTAGGAAACCCCTTAAATTGCACCTCTTTATATACGATTAGAAGACGAACATTATATAACCTAACAAGACTATAATTACGACATTATGTGATATTAGCCTTAGGTCATGTGTTCCGACAATAACTTTAGCTCCTATAGCTAATAGCTTACACTATACTTAGCGTCCTTATAAATTTAGTATACGTTATTATAATAAAATGTAAAACTCTTAATTAAACACTCTTTTGTTCCTTATAGTACACTATTATCCCTTTATATATATATCTCTTCTACTAGTCTAGTTCCCTTTACTATATAGTTACTTTAACCACCTTTATAGTTTCTAGCAAAATAACCCTATTTTCTATAATTTATATAAGCTCCTTTTTTAAACTATTTTTATTGCTATAAAGTCTACCTAAATGTCTTCTACTGTTAAGATCCTTGGTTTGGCCTCTACTCCTTAGGTCTATAATTATTTAATTCTTACCCTCTAGGTTTTTATAGTCGCTTTATTTATCTTTTATAGACTTCTTTAGTACCACTTAGGTTTATTAACTCTACGCCATACTATAATTTCTAACTTAGTTAATATATACTCTACGCCTTATACAACTATAGAACTCTATCCTAACCCTTCTTAGTCTATTCCCTCTAGTAGATCCTATTATTAATCTTAATTACTTAGTTAATTGGTTTTTTAAGGGTATTTATATCTTCTATTAGGATAATTATATCCTAAACTTTTGCCTTAAGTCCTTATTTATACTATGCCATAAGCGCCTTATTATTTTATTTAACCTATATTACTAATATTTAAAACTGTTGGGAATAATATCACGTATGGTTATATAGTCACGTATTGCCGCGGCACTAGCGTAGCGAGGAGCCTTAAGCTCCTCGCCCTTCCTAACCCTTTCTTAGAATCATTAAAATCGAATTATAGCATTATACTATTTACGAACCGTAGCTACGTGATATCCCCTTGTGTAACCTACACTAATTAGTAGTTAACTTCACTGTTATACTACAGAACAGCAAGGTTTCCATTAAAAAGAGACGAGCCACTGTACCAGTGCTACTCGTACTAAAGGAAGCTATCTTTTAAGGTTAAAACTGGTCCTAAACCTTAAATAGAACTCTTCTATAAATCTAAGGATCTAAAGGCCAGAACTGGTCCTAAGCCTTTCTAAGATTACGGATTCTTGCGTCCATTACGCAGAACAATACGCTTTATAAGTCTTCGCGATTTAAGGCCAGAACTGGTCCTAAGCCCTATAATCGCAAATATACGTCCAAACGCGTACTAAACCACGAACGCGTACTAAATGACAAATATACGTTACGAACGCGTACTAAACGATAATCCCTACACCGACAATATATCCCTTCCTCCGAAAACATAGCTACCGACTAAAGAGACTTCTTACTACCAGGGGTAGCTATATACGCGAAACTTATTGATAAAGATTAGGACGAATTTCCCGTTTTTAATATAACAACCTATACGGCAAAACAAGTTAACGGCTTTCTCCTACACCGTATTATATTCTACTGAAGTAGACACTACGCTAACGTATAGCTATGGGAATATTTTAGGGAGGATTTCGTAGGATAGACTGCCAACACCTGGGCACTTAGTAATATTTATATTATTTAAGATTTTCAAGACTTCCTTTGGGAGAAAGGAGTATTTATCCCTATAAACGGGGGTACTATTAAAGATAATATTCAGCAAGTCCTTAACACAGAAGAAGAGCATAAATGGACTCTATAAGAGATTAAGCACCAAAAAAAGTTTAACTCTTAAGGGAATCCTAATAACAGATAGCTATAAGCAACACTATAAACAACCTTAGGCTATTAAACACCTTAAGTTCCTTAGGCTGCCGTATCTTAACCTATGCCTTAAGCTCCGTAATAAGCTCTAAAGCAACCTCCACAGCAACTATAACCTCCGCAGCAATCTCTGCAAGAACCTCCGCAGCAACCACAGCAGCCGCAGTAATATCCGCAGTAACCTCCGCAATAACCCCCGCAACGTAAGCAAGCGCAAGATCCCCTTACTTTAAGATCTAATAACCTCCAAACCCTACCACAGCAAGATTAGGAGAAGAAGTTTAGTAGGGAATTAGAATATAGTAGAGGGTATAATTAATGTTAACCACAAAGCAATCGTGGAGGTCCTTATAGAGGTCCTCGTAGAGGTCCTAGTGAAGATCCTCGTGGAGATTCTCGTAGAGGTCCTCGTGGAGATTCTTGTAGAGGTCCTCGTAGAGATCCTCGTGGAGATTCTCGTAGAGGTCCTCGTAGAGGTCCTCGCAGAGGTCCTTATAGAGGTTCTTATAGAGGTCCTTATAGAGGTCCTTATAAAGCATTAAGAACTCTTTAGGATTTGATAGATTAGTGGCCAAGATAACCCGGTAGATGCGATGACAAAGGCAATTTAAGAGCATTTCTATTGGTCAACTGTCGTTCCCATTTGCTTAAGCTAGCCGTATCCAGTTACGCTCTGCTAGCTCCGCAACCCTATTTTAACAACATAGTTTCCTAGGGCGTACTACCTGCCAAATTCCTACCATACTCTGCCGACCCTATCGCTAGTACCGTACTACTACCTAAAATAACAACTATCGCGCTAATACGCCTGCGATCTACCAACCGAATAATCGTGACTATACGCCTATAATTAACCGACTGACTAATAAACAAGCTCTATGCTTAACCACTATTACCACCGCTGCTGGTACCGTACTACCACCCAAACAGACTATTGCTGCTTCCACCTACAGCTAAACTAATACCTTACTGCCTTTCTATAGCGCCATAAGCATAAAAGAAGAACTGCCAGAAGATGACTGTTAAGGCTATTAACTATTCCGCTAGCCTAGATAGGCTTACACCTATATTACTCGTTTTTTTTTGTTTAAGATTTACCACTTAGTTAACCACCATTTCTTTAGCAAATTTTGGGATAGCGAGACTTATATTGCAACAGCAATAGTAAGTAAGGAGGATTAATATCCGTTACGCTAGTTAAGCGGTATTTATATATAGATGGCAACCACAAAAGAAGAGTTGCCAGTGTTGGGAATAATATCACGTATAGTTATATAGTCACGTATTGCCGCGGCACTAGCGTAGCGAGGAGCCTTAAGCTCCTCGCCCTTCCTAACCCTTTCTTAGAATCATCAAAATTGAATTACAGCATCATACTATCTACGAACCGTAGCTACGTGATATCCCCTTATATAACCTACAAAAACTATATTATATACTTAATTACTAAAGTTCTCTATACTAGGTTCTAAAGCCTTTTTTTTACTATAGTAGTTATCTCTAGGTTTCTAAATATTTATATTAGGCGTTCTATAAACCCGTTCTAACTAGCGAATATATACTATACCTCTTAGTTAATAGTTACTATGCCGTTTTCCTATACTTCTATTAAGTAAGGCTTAAACTACTTAAGTGCTCTTCCTATTAGGAATAATTCTATATAAGCGACTTAATTTATAGGCGTTGCTAGCTTCGCTCCTTCTTATATAACCTTAAAGTATATTTACGTAAGGAATCCCTTAAGCTTTAACTTCTCCCCTAAGAATTACTTAATGGATAGTAGCTTAACCTTAGCTGCTTTAATTCTATTAATCCTTTCTTTAAATATCCTATTATTATCTGTTAATTAATTAACTATTTTCTATAGCTATCTAACCGTAACTAGCTAAGAGTTAGTATTTACTATACTAGTGTTATTACCTAATCCCAATATGGTTGCTGCCGTTAACGCTGTTATAACTACTACTTTTAGTAGTATATTGTTTAACTTTATTAATACTATAACCTTAGTAGTAAATATATAACGAAGCCTTATAATAGGAACTACGGTAGACTTATTAATAAGCTAGGTATATAAGTAGATAAGAAGTTAACAATATAATAATAACTAGTGGAGTAGTTACCTAATAGATTAACTCTAATTATATTCCAAGATTTACTATAAAGAAGAGAACTATCTAGGTACAATTAGGTGGGATAAGTGTTCGTCACGTTATATTTAACCTATATAACTCCTAATACCAATAACTCTACTAATTCTTAACACTAACTAGCCTGAATAGGCTCAAAATGAAGCTATTTAGTACTTGGTTGCCCCCCCCTTGTTTTTTAAGCACGCCTCCCATCTACATGGTACAGAATCACACAATTTTAAGAGGAAGTTTCCGTTAATCTGAGGCCACACTTCTCTTAAGGCCTGTCTCATATCCGTCGCGTTTTTTACCTTATGCCTCCGCTTAGAGATTATATCCTTGATATATTTCTAGAGGTTCTTAATAGGATTAAGATCAGGTGATTGCGGAGGCCAATTTATCCTCTTAACCTTCTTATTAGCCAAATATTTGGTGATTATTTTGGCAGTATGCCACGGAGCATTATCCTCTTGCATCACTACCTCATCTCCATATTTCCTTTTTATCCTTTTATAAAACGGAATAAACAACCTTTGGAGTACCCACTTGTACCGTTTAGCTGTTATATTCTCCCCCTCTAGAAGCATATAAAGCGGCCCCATCTTATCTCCATAAAAACAACTCTATACACCTATAGTAGTCCGTCCACTTTTAAAGGTAGGTCTTAGGTTCTTATCTGCGTACTCCTCTTCCCTACTAGGGGCTCTAGTAACCCAAAAGGTTTGCAAATCCTCTCCCACCTTAAAGGTAACCTCATCACTCCAACAGACCCTCCTATTATTCCGTTTTATAGCTTTCTCAGCCCAGCAGTGAATCCTCCGCTTTTTCTTATGTAAGGGAGTTAAGAAGGGCTTCTTGCGTAGTCGACGCTTTGCTTTTCTAAAGGATTTAAGGATAATTGCGACCGTGTGGTGGTAGAGTTGCTTACCGGATTTAGAAGGTGTAGCTAGGGCTTTTAAGGTCATCCTTGTATCTTAACATGCGGTTCTTACAAGAGCCCTAGCCCCCCGTTTAGTGATTTTCTTAGGACAACCGCTTCTTAGCTTATTTTTAAAGCTAAGGTTAGGGCTAATAGATTAACGGGTGATAAATAAGGAGTAGGTAGTACGGGGTATCTTAGTTTTGCGCTAAATCTCAGTTGGATTATATCCTTCCTCGTATAGAGTCCAGATTCTGGATTTTTAAGCTTTAGTAAGCTCCTTACGGGGCTTCTTTGGTGCGACTCCCATGGTTAAAAGTTTGGTAGGATAATAATAAAGAATGATTTAATAATTAATTTTTTATTGTGGGATGGTGGGGTAAAATATAGCAAGGATTATAAGCGAATGTGACGAACACTTATCCCACCTGATTGTACGGACTGTAGTCCTTTAAGTATATAATGCTATGCCTAAGAAATATTTAAGTATATTGGTATGTTAATTAATCTAAGTACGTAACGTTTTAATAGATCTTATAAATCTTACATTCTAAACTTGTAACGTAACTTACTACGTAACTTAGCTACCCCTTATCCTATAGTTTAACTGGTTCTAGCACCTCTCGTACTTCCACTACTAGTCCATTTATATCTCTCCTTAGTAGTTCTACTACTATTGATATAAGGTCCGTAACAAGCTTCTTATCTTTATTATACTAGTACTTTATTTACTTATCTAGGTACTTTAGGGGTCTTAGTTTATTAGAGTAATAGCTATAGAATTCTTAAAGCTTATAGGGACTGTTAATAAAGTTCCACGTAGAGTACTAGGTAGGATTTAGGTTATAGCCTTTCTAACTAACGCGGTACTTTAGCGTTCTCCTTACTAGTTTATAGGCTAGTATTTTTTTAATTTCCTATTTATTATTGCTATTAACTTAAATTAGTAGGGGAGGTTTGTTCTTTTATTTAGGTAATAGGTTATTTAAAGCTTTCTATAGCTTATTTAGTAAAAAGATAAGGTAAACCTTAATTAAATTTAGGAGCTTTATTTTATACAAGTTGCCTATTTTTTTAAGGACCCTATATAGTCCTGCGATCTAATAGTTTAGTTATAGCTAGGCTATTCCATCTTCTAGTTTTTTATTATAACCTAGACTATATTACCTACGGTAAAGTTAGGCTCTATATCTCTCCTTCCTTCTTTATAGCTATAGCTGCGGCCACCCCTACAGCCGCCCCTATAGCCGCCTTTCCCCCTAGCTACCCTTTTACCTACCTAGCTATTTTCTACCTCTTCTTTACCTACTTACTATCCTCCTATATCTTTTTATATTTTAACTTTTGTTTTTAATAGCTAGCGGCCTATAATTCTTAGTTAATAACTTATAATTCTAAAAATAAGTAAACCTAATCTTCCGTTACCTAGGCGCCGTCTATATTACCTTCCAATCTTATATACTAGTTTTTCCACTCTTTCTATTTTGGCTTATATACCCTTATAGTATTTTTTTAAGCGCTAGGCCTTAAATTCGCTTTAGAGGCTAGGGGGGCTTCTATTAACTATAAAGTGGACTATAGGGTAAGAAGATTTTTAAAAGACTTAATATCCGTAAAAGGTAAGGGGGAAGACGCGTAAGCGCGGCGTAGGTAAATAAAGCTACTAAATACGTAAATATTAAAGGAGAAGAAGAGGGCTCTATATTATATAATTATAATTATAATAGGCCTTTTCATATAAAATTAGAAGGTCTATATAAAGCTAGCGCGAGTATAAAAATAGAAGAGGGTTAAAAATTGGATTATTAAGGCGATGGTAAGGTTAAAGGCGCGTTAAGGCCCTTTATACTAACCTAGTACTAACCTAGGCCTTAAAAACGCGTTTAAAAAGTAGGGGCCACCACCTAAGGGGGGGGGGGGGGTAATATTTGGACGGGGTCGTGCGTAATCTAAGGTTATACTAAGCCTAACCTAGACCTCTGGTACCTAAATATATCACAATCCTAATCTCGTTTCCTCATACAAATTTCTCAGTATGCCGTGCTGATGGAAAACGCTGTCGTCGGCTTTATCCCCAAGCCACTGCCACACCACGACCCTAAACCCATACTGCGTCATGGGAATGATCTGATACTCCGTCGCGCAATCACAGGAATGTGTATGCGCCGCACATCCCTGCTCTATCTCATAGTCCTGTGCCTTTCGGACACAAGCGCTATCCTCTTCGTTCGGTTTATGATACATCCAGCACAATATCTCCTCCGTCATGCTCCCAGTACTGCAATGGATGCAACAGCGTAGATCAACACGTTGGAGCACACCCTTTACTGACAATTGTTCGCTTTCCGTGCTTGGATCAAACTCAAACGAGATGTCATAGGTAGCGCTCCAAAGGACGTTGCGGCGCGTGATTACCGGCTTAATATCGTACGAGAACTCCATACTACGCACCATTGGCGTGAAAGCTCCGTATGCCTTCTTCCCAGAGCATGAAAGGGTGTTCATACAAATCCCGAAGGCTGAGCCATGGACTTGATGAGCAATAGCAAGCTTGATATGTTCGTGCGTAATCCAGTAAAGGGGCCTGCGCGGGCGCTTCTGGCACGGAACCCGTGGCTCCAAAATATAAACAGCGGTATCTCTGATCAGTGGTGCTGGAATGGAATTCCGAGTCAAAACAGCGCGAGGCAGCATGATGGTAGAGAACTTTGGTCCGTGAAGTTTGTCACATTTCCTGCACAGTCGCCGCTCGGGGAGATCCCTTTGCAACAGAACTAGTAGGTTAAGAAAGTCTTCACGGTTTTGAACTCGAAGATCCTGCCACGGTTTCGTTCCCAGTGTGGAGTAGAGGGGCTTGCATGTCAACCCAAACGCCGCGAACTCGCTATCGGACAGATAGGTGGATATTTCTTGCAACAGTTCAACCGGTAGGGACAAGAGGTACGACGTACGTGGCCGAATTACCGAGATTGGTTTTTGAATGAGCATCGAGAACTTTGTTTTTAAAGTCACAGAGTCAGCCCTGTACCCCTCCTCTAGACAAGGCTGGTTGCGTCCTAGCTGGTGTTCATCGCAGCCTCCTAGTACAGAAGCGCATGGCAGAATTGACAAAATTTTCTGGGGAGTCCTGTAGATATTCAGAGCCATATACAGGATTTCGATTAACAAATTATTCTTGCTATCAGCAGGATTGGGGTTGGAGGAAGAGGAGAGGAGGTACCTACTGGAGCCTGAAACCTTGGAAAGCCAAGCGGGCTGCGATCACGTGGCCTAAACTTCTATCTTCCAATCATAGTTTCAGGCATTATCATACGTGTTGGTATCTACTCATTCGTTAATTAAGCAAGAGTGTGCTGGCCAGAGTATTTTTTGTGGGCAGAGTTTGGATCATTTGTTGGGTGAGGTTGCTCCAACCACCTGGATTGAATTTAATTGGTACGTAGTTAAGTATGGATATCATCGACTCCTCTTCCCAGCCTTTTTAGGTTTCTTCCCCTCTTTAGCAATGATTTCTTCCCGGTATGCCTCCTCAACCGCCTCACCCGCCTTCCTTTTTGCGGGCTTGCCGGTTTTGACACTGACTGTTAAGCTTTTGCTTCCATCAGCATGCGCAGCTCGGATCTGCCGTTCTGCGTCTTCCCAGTCGGCTCCGCCATCAGCGATTTCATAACTAAAACATATGTCAGAGATACGCACTGGTATTCGATGAGAGATTACAGGACTCAGGAGTTTCAAACGTACCGATCCAAAGGTAGAGCATCTATCATGCTCCTCACTCTCTCTCGCTCTGCTCTCTGGATCTCATCACCCCCCTCGGCTAGTTCCTCTCCCAAATCCTTGACCAAAGGCTTGAAGCGTCGTTTCTCTGCATTTTTGGTACCGTTTTCACCGTCATGCACGCCACTTTCATCCGCTAATTCCATTGCTTCTGGAAGCGCGTCGGCCATGGCACTTTCTACCAGACTGCGGAAATGAGTAGACACTTTTCGTATTACCTTCACGAACATAGCAAGCAGCTGTGAAGAGTTTAGTCCTAGTTCTTTTTCCACATCTTCAAAGCCTTTGCGTTGCAAGCCGATAGCTAAGAGAAGCGAGGTCTGGACGCCAGAGAGTTTGACGGCTGATTTGAGACGACCTGTGAAATAGAGGTTCGAAATTGTGGGAAGCATATCAAGTATGACATGGTAGTCTAACATATTGTTCGCGTAGCTGTCCAAGCGTTTTAGGTCAAAGGGTGAAAAGAGGCCGTCTAGTCCGGATTTTGTCAACGGTTTCGGGTTTGTGGATATGTCAAGCTTGCTACCTGCAGATGCTGATTCGTCGATTGAAAGGGCTAGAATGGAAGGAAAGGAGCGGAATTGATACGATAGAAGGGAGAGAAATCTGCGGTGGAAATCCCGCGCAAAAGCCCCAATCCAGCTCCCATCTGCGTCAGGTGTCCCCAGAATTCGTAACATTACACAAGTGTGCTCTCCTGTTAGATCATTCGGAGTCTGCCTTAGATATACGGGGACAAAGGAGGCACGCTTCCAAAATTTGTGAAGAGGAGCCGTAAGACCATAGCTGACACCAACGTAGTCTAGATGAGGAGATTTTCGTTCCGATAATCGAGCGAACAATGGTGGCATGGCCTTGATATTGCGGACTTTAATGTTGTCTTGCAAGAGAGTAGAATTCCCCAACTCGGCTTCAGTCACTCGCTGCATCTCCTCCGCCTCAGCGGGCTCGACCTCTGAGAGACTTGCGAACTTGCCTTCATAGAAGTCGGTGAGGAGCTCCAAGGCTCGGGACCCGTAGCCCATACTGATATAATCGGGATTAGTGGCAATACGGACGACCCGAGCGCCAGACAAGCCAGCAAAATTCTCGTCTTGGAATTGCTGACTTACAATCCAAGGGATCAGATCGCCTCCGGCCCTTTGCCCACGACTCAGGCTATTCAAGACGCTTTCCCGGCTGATTTGGCCTTCCAGTGCAACTTGAACAACACAAAGAGGTTCCGGCAAGCAATTACTCTCTTCATCCACAGGTGGAACTAGAACAAAGAGTTCATGTGCAGGGGCATCCGACATTAACTGTAAGTCATTGGGGGAGTTCTTATAGTGACTAGCAACATATAAGGCCATCATTTGCTGAAGAAATTTCTCGGAAACTGGATGGAAAGAGAACAGTGTATCTCTGTTGACATGAAGAAGTTGGCACTGTGACGGATGGGGGCATCCTCGCGTATTCAGATTCGACCGTGGCAGAGTAGCGTCGAGACATAGCAGTTTGTTAAGCCACTTTTCAACGGCATCGCCTGGGGCATATCGTATAGGCTCCGAAAGAGTAATTTCTCGCAATGAACGGCCGCCAGTCGACGTCTCTGTTGCGTCTTTGGTCTCTTTTCCAGTTGAACGATCTACTACTTGATCGGTGCTATTGACTCCAGATCTTCCTCGTGACTGTTCCCGGAGTTGTTGTATTAATTTAAGAGAGAGTGATCTTCCAGTGCCTTCGTATCCGTTGATCGTTGAAGCCATGAAAACCAAGTATGGCCCCATCAGCTTTCTCACTAAGGGAAGAGGAATAGCAGCAGCCTCATCAATGACTAGCAGCTCTGCTTGGCCCAGGGTATACGCGTCCTGTGGTTGAATATACTGAATGGTTTGTCGATGCTGGCGATGTACATTGACTCGAACGATGGCTTTATTGAAATCGGGATTCGTTGACTGTATGATTGAATAGTCCACATGATCCAGATAATTTAGAGCATCAAAGCCTTTGAATACGAATTCGAAGAGGGTCTTGAGATTCTCTGGGCTAGGAGATGTGATGAATATGTTGCTGTATCCATGAGCAACAGCAGCGGCTACTGCCACACCTAAAGCTGCCGACTTTCCTCGCCCACGCGCAGCCGTTAAAGTGACTGTACTCTGTAGGGCCTTCTCTGCAATCGCATCCACAAAGGTAAGCAGTGCCTTTGCCTGGTCCACCGTTTTTGCAAGGGTAATTAGCGATCCAACGGGAGGCGTGTCGGCTAGTCTTTCCTTTATCTCCTCAAGTTCCTTTGCTGATGCAGTCTTTCCTTCACTCTCATGGTCCGGAGGTGGCAGTTGTTGGACCGATTTACCGCCAGATATGGGGAGTACATTGAGCTCGTCATCGACCACGAGGCATGACTCGCAACTACCCAGAGAGAGGATGAACCGCTCATTGAACCGAGCAACCACGTCGCTATACGCTTCGGTTCGATATCTTGAGTGAATATCCATTGAGAGAGTGTATAGCTGCTTCAAGCTATTCATTCCCTTCAAGAGCAGTAGAACCAAACCGCCTCCCTCCACTGTCTCTATTGTCCGGGCCAGCAAATTCGGAGTTATGGCCTCAAAGTCCTGCAGGATACACATGCCATATGTGTTGCCAAGAATCTTCTCCGTCTCCTTGTAGTAGACATATCGGATATTCTGGGTAGATACGAATAGCTCAAATGGATCCTCGGTGTCTATGTCACGAATCCCTCTCTTGATTTCCTTTTTAATCTTTTTTTCTCGTTTCTTTCGGTGACTGAGCATCCATGTCAGCCTAAAAACTTCCCATTGGAGAACGGCCATCCTACCTAGTGAACCCAAGCAATTTGTTCTTGTATGCCCACAGCACCGATTTGTTCAACTTTACGTCCACATTGAGCAAAATGTGGTATAGGTTGACTATGACATCCTTCTGACGATCGCCGACAACTACAAAGAAACTGCGCTTCTTCTCCTGTAAAGCAGTACGGTTGGTTAGTTTTAGCTACGCGCCTGAGTCGCAGGAAAGATGCTCAACCCACCTGAGCTCCATTGCGGATCAATGCCGGAATACGAGAGTCTCTAGAATGCCATGTCAGTATTAACACCAGTGCCTCACTCCTCAAAAAGCTTTACATCGCCTTCTTGACCATCGTGACCTCCCCACAGGTCCCCGCCTCCTCCGAATAAAAGCTTTCGCTTGCTCGTAGGGTTTATGAGGTTTTGTGGTTTCGATAAGGAGATGGTATCTTAGATTACTCTTCGCGCTGTGTTAATTTTTGGGAGTGTAACCTGGGGAATAACTGTCGGGCAGAGGTTTGCGAAGCTTCACGGCAATGAGTGCTGTCTGAACACAATGTGTGGCAGAATTGGAATTTCGTCGGTTCTTGGCACAGTTTCTGCCGACACCGCCTTTCGGCGAGTCGCCAGATGATTCCAAGTCTGTCACCAGAATACATGATATGTTTTTCTTACATATAAAGGTTTGTTATTAAAAGTTCATAGCCTATGCTATTGTATTATCTCGTCGAATACATACGGGCTATCCCTGCATCTGGACACCAGACAATTAAGGTCAGAGTGAAGCAACAGGAATGACATTTTGTGCAAGTCAATTCAAAATCTAAGTTCTTTTTTTGCTTTTTCATATCTTCCATCCTCAGATCCCATTCTTCTCCAGGAAAGCGAGCATCAGCCTAGCGATTTCCTCCGTCTCTGTCTCGGCCGCGAAATGCCCAGCATCTAACAAATGAATCTCCGCATTTGGGAGATCCCGTTTGAACGCCTCGGCGCCCGGCGGCGGGAAGATTTCATCGTTCTTACCCCACACAGCCAGTAGTGGTACTTGGCTTTCTCTGAAAAACTTATGGAATTCCGGGTACAGCTTCACGTTGTTCTCGTAGTCCTTGAATAAGTCCAACTGGATGTCTTTGTTTCCCGGTCGGTCCATAAGCGCTTGGTCAAATGTGTATGTCTCTGGAGCAATCGAGTTAGGATCAGGAGTCCCAGTCTCGTATTGCCATTTCGTCCCTTCAATTTTGAGGAATTCTGCTAGGGCTTCACGATCCTCAGTGCTGTCACTGGCCCAGTACTTCTTAATTGGATCCCAGAAAGCGCTCAAGCCTTCGACGTAGGCGTTTCCGTTTTGACTAAATATTGCGGATACTGCCGACGGCTTTGAGAGCGCAAGACGCAATCCAGTAGGAGCGCCATAGTCAAAAATATAAATACTATATTTCTCTGGAGGGCTAGGAATTGTTTCTAAGAAGGTACCTATGGTCTCCGCAATGTTGTCGAAGCTGTATTTGTAGGTTGAAGGTAATTCGGTGAAGCCAAAACCAGGAAGATCAGGCGCGATCACGCGGTATTTGGTTGCGAGGAAAGGAATCAAATTGCGGTACTGGTGAGAAGAAGACGGAAAACCATGAAGAAGGAGAATGGTAGGCGCATCGATTGGGCCTGCTGTGCGATAAAAGATCTTTTCCCCGGTAGGGAGCGGGACGGTATTCAGGGTAGTTGTTGGAGACATTTTAATTTGTTAGAGGAGTCGTTTATGACATATAAACGTCAAGAGGTAGTGTGGAACTTTTAGAATGGCTTTTGAAACTTTGGGTTGGGGCTGCTGATAATGAGGAAGCGATTTAATTTAGTAGTACTTGGGCAAATACTTATGCTTATGCGTTGAGTAGTAAGACTACAAAACGGGTTCCCTGTTTCCAAATCAATGCGTGCTGGGAGCTCACCATTTAGAAAAATGCTGACAAAGTGCGCAACATTCGCAACCGTCAGATTAGTTACACCATCTCCGCTCGCATTAGCTTGTCTGCAATGGCGTCTTGGCAGCTAATCTATTGAAAGAGTAATCAACTACCACTCTCCCTCCGCGGCCGGGAAGTCACTTGAAAACGACACAATCTCCTCGCCCTTTTCGTCCCACTGCAAGCTTGCACCGAGTAGAATCGGTCGGTCGCCAACTTTGTGCCTCATCACCAGCGTCCCTTTCAGCTGTGTTAACTTGATTCCGATTTCCAGACAATGAAGCTTGTCTCCGGTGACTGCTATGATCTTGCAATCCCAGTTGCTACAGTGCTCGAACATTCCGTTAAATACTTTCACCAGAGCTAGCTTAGACATATTGGGTTGCATTGTGCATGTGCAGAAACGCCAATCAGCCTGCATGCTTTATGTTGGTCGTTCCGAAAGAAACCATTGGAGAGAGGTGTCTGATGCTGTCCCAGGAAAAAAAGGTGGCGTAATACAAACCCAAATATGACAGAACTTACCATAATCAGAATATTCCAAACTGTCGTCAACATAGTAAGACATCATAGTGTTTAAGTCTCCTTCACAAACCGCCTTTGTGAAGAGCTTCTGCCGCTTATTGGTGGATTCGGCGTCTGGATGGACCATAGTGAAGTGGACGTTGGACAACCTCTATTGCTGTTTTACGCGTGTTGCTTAACGCGCCTATCAAAATAGTGTGACTTGGCGTTCAGGAATCAATTCTTGGAAGAGGAATAAATGCGAGAGAAGCTGCACAAAGTGTATTCGCAGTGAATTCGATTGAACTTCTGGGGGGTGACTATAAATACAAGACTCAGACCAGCCTTCCTGCACCCTTTGACCGCTTTTTCTTCATAGTGTTTCAGCGCAAATGATCGTATCTCAGCAAGCAGTCAATCTTTTTCGGTTTACAGCCAGCAACAGGGCTGCTTATCTCATGGGAAGGTAGTATATTATTGGACGCCAATATCCCTGTTTACTAAAATCTCACTTCGCCAACCAGACTTCATACTTCAATAAGTTTTATATTGCGAGACGACTTCCTAAAACGAAAATCCAATAATTCTTGATAGGGAAGTATTTCCATCACTGTGTTGAGGCAAAGTTTGACCGACGAATATCATGACATAGCTACGAAACTTCTTACTATCACCACTCATTTCTACTGTTCCACCGATCTTATGTAACGAAAGCGAATACGTCAATTATGCTACGATGGTATATAACTGGTATAGCCAAAAAAAGTCAAGGTCGAGATACGTTCACTTTTGTCTCGATGTTTCCGCATTAATCGTCAATCCATAACTTGGGGTATACGAAAGGCACATCAAAGCCTTCCAACTATTCTTTAGGAAGTGGGTCCGCTCTAAGGAAACATTCAACAAACTTGGTTTCGACCATCATAATTTGTGTCATTGCCGCATACAAAAAGTGCGCTGCTTTCTCCGTCTTTTGAGTTAGTGATCTATTTGAACCGGCGCGAACACTCGCGCCAATTGGATCCAAAATGGCAGGCTAGCCTATATAGGTAACTATTATTCCTATCTAGGTATGTGCATTGGATTTGGACTGGAGCACTGGAGTGGATTTGACCTCAGATCCACGCTACGCCGGTCCAAATATATCACTGGGCGCATGTGAGGCCTTTAAATGGGCTACTGTCAACGTAAGAAAGCGGGAAATTTCCATGGAATTTGGATTATGGCCAATGACTGATAGTGCTGCATTGAATATGCTATGGCCGAGGCAATCAGACTTGTCGTTATAATCGACAATACGCTATAGGTAAAACCTATATCTAAACCATATACGCATTGTTTCTCCATATAGAAGTAGCAAACTTATTTTGAAAAGGCCGACTGGACCAGGAAAAAGTAATCAAAGTAATCAGTGTTGAATAACCTTTTCTCTCACAGGCAGTCCACAATCTCAAAAACCTCTAATCTCTTCTATAGTTTCCTTATCTACCTTCGACTTAATGATCTTCGAGTAAAGCTCTTCACCAGCGATAGGGCCTAGATCGCAGTCCCGATCTTGAAAGTTGAAACCACAAGAAACCTGGCATACATCTAGGCAGTGAGGGCACCCTCCTTTGAATCACGGAGTAGTTACGCCTTCGCACACGGGATAAGTGCCATTGGCAAGAAAAGATCTGTACAAGACCGTGGAGACAACGCGTCACAAGGAGCGAAATAGAGAAGTATATGGCCCAACCGCTCCCACCATTTTCAAGCAAACATCCTAGCCTCCGACCGCAGTCTCTGCGCCTGTTACTCCAATTCTAGCTTTCACACTCCGGCTAAACTGGGACGTGTAGGACAGAAGTGCGAAGAAGTGCGGACCCGGATAAAATCTTCCTCTGTACGCTTGCCCTAAATGTGAGCAAAGCAGAAGGGTGTCTCACTAAGCAAACTGTAATGTTCGTTAGCGCATATCGGACAGGATCGGGACAGTAACTCTTGGCAGTAACTTTACTGTCCGAATCTTTTCCAAATTAAGCGGAAACTTGGGCGGTGAGGTAGCCAAGATACTACTTAAGCACCTATTTTACTAGTAAAAGCCATACAAATGTAATGTCCACCTAATACCCCGGTACCCCCCCGGCGCCACTTTAAGCCGCTGCACAATTAAATAAAAACACGATTTTTATTATAACGTCACGTTAACGTTAACGTTGATTAACGCCTTTTAATTGCCAACTACCCTCTATATAATAGAGCTATAGCGCGCTAGGCTCTATACTAAGCAGAACTAGATTCTTATTTAAAATAGATACTCCTACTACCACTATACCTTAAGCAAACCAACCAGTTAAATAAAAGGCCTACGAGAAGCTAAGAAATAAAGATACGATTGCGGTAATGTAGGCAGCTATTTAATTAATCCCTTTTAAACACTTGCTTGAACCAGAAGCTAGTAAGTACTATAATACTCGCGACTTAGTAATATAGCGCTTTAATAACTACGCGTTCTCTTAAGGCTGAGAGCTCTATATAAGTGGTGGCTAGGTTATATAGTAAGTCTATATAAGACACAGAGCTTATAATAAGGAGACTTATAATAATTGGAAGCTTATAGAGGAGGACTATTAGTAAAAGGACAAGGGAGGTAAATATCTTAGGCGGCTAAATAGGAAGATTTTAAAGAAGAGCTGTCCCTATTAGGTTTCCGCTTATAAGAACGTAGTTAATAGAGCTATTATCTGGCTTATAAAGATTAATAACAGTATATATACCTACGCGGCTATACTAAATCCTCTCGCTTTTCTAAAGTATAAGAACCGTTAGCCAGATTATATAGCAAGTAAAGTAGAGGCTCTTAAACACTAAGCTGCTAATATATCTGCAGGAGAGATATGGAGACTTCTATTCTCTAATAAGTTGCCACTAATTAGTAGTTGTAACTACTGGAATATAAGAGGATAGGTGTCACGGCTAGCTTCCCGTGGGAGCGATCCGATAGATCAAGCAACAATAAGGGGCTATATTATGAGTAGACTAAGATAAGGAGCTATGAAGGCAGCGACGCAGCGACGACTAAGTACATAAACGGAACAACCTTGATCCGACCACCGACGTACGACCGAGATCCATACCTGTGAGGCAGCCAGCCGTCACAATAGGTTTGTTAAGGTATATAAAAGGCAGGTATAATAAAGTAGGAGCGATTTAAGGAGCTGCGTTTAGCTCTCTAATAAGCTAGCTTCTATATACGCTTGCGCATTTATACTAAAGTTAATTCTAAATTAGGTAAGCTTATTACCTAAAGAGCCTCTATTAGCTTCTCTCCTAATAGTATAAATAGTGCGGCATTTTCTAAGATAGCTAAGCTACTAATTAGTACTATAGGCCTACTAAATACTATATAGCTATATAGCTCGGAGTGCCTAGATATTAAAGCGTTTAGGATATTAATTTGCTTTCTTACCACTAAGTAAATACTAACTTACTATTCCCCCTAGGTAACTATACCTCTTAAGTCCTCGTCTAAATTACCTTCTTAGCTCTACAGCAGATTACTTTCGTATATTAATTTACTTCTAGCTTCTATATCTGCACTAATGCAATATTCTTAATAAACCAGCTCTATATGCCGCTATTAACTATAATAACTATAATAAACACTGGCAAGATAGTTCTAATTATATACTTACTTGTCTTATTTAAGGCCGAGTAGGTATTTAAAGAAATGTATAACTTTATGTCGGGAATAAGGCAAGCGATCGTCACGTGCCGCCGCGGCACTAGCGTGGCGAGGAGCCTTAAGCTCCTCGCCCTCCCTTATTCCAATTATATAAGCTTTTTAACCAACATTACTGTAACCTACTCAAGTAGTCGTTATTGGTGAGTTACCCTGTGTAACTAATACTGATTAGTGGTTAAATATACAGTCAACTATAGAGCAGCTAGGTTTTTAAATAGAAGAGATAGTCTCGTATAGGGGAGCCATATGCGCTTATATAGAATGGATCCCGGCGATACTGTGCTATCTTAAACTTGCAAAAAACTAGTAATAGAAGTGTTACTAAGTACTAGGAGATACTAAGTTGCGTCTATTACGCAGAACAACCGCGTTTACGAAGATTTAGTCGAATACTTTAGGTTAGAAGTATTACTAAACCCAAGGTCCTAAGTTAACGTCCGAAACGCGTTAAATAACTACCTTAATACCCTTTATATACCTTTGCAGATTATAGGATTACAATTAATACCTAACTATACGTTAAATAACTTTTACTTTCCTTATTCTTCCTATAATTAATAAGATTTTTATAAAAATCCACTAACTTAATCTACTCCCTACTAGCCGCTAAATACACCTATATACGTCCGCCATTATGGCGTTAACCTATCTAAAGAAGTACGAGAAGGACATTAACCTAGAAATATAGAATACCAATATAATTAACTTTATAAATGCTAAGCAACAAGACCTAAATGGATTCTTATTATACTATATAGCATACTATAAAGACAGCGAATATAATAATACTATGCTATAGTACTGTATAAGGGAGGACTTTATTAAATAGATAAAGGAAATATAGGCTCCTATAAAGAAGGATATTATATAAGACTTCCGTAACTTCTTATAGGAGTATAAAGTGTTTATACCTATAGATGGGGGTACTATTAGAGATAATATTTAGGAGTAGGTTATTAACGTAAGAGAAGAGCATAAATAGACTCTATAAGAGATTAAGCACCAACTACGTACTATAAGGAAGCTTAACTTATAATGGAATCTAAGTAATATACCTCTAAAGACGAACCTACCTCCGCCTTTAACTCCTCTATATCTAATTTAACCCGTAACTTTAACGTTAGATACTATACCCTAATAAGAGCAGGCATAGGATCCTATTGCTTTGCGATTTAATAACCTTTAGACACTATTAACTAGACCTACATCCCCACTATAGCCTATAATATAACTCCTACTTCCCCTATCTTAATTTTAAATCGGAGGTAGTTTAAAATTACTTATAGAGCTTACGAAGCTCTATTTAGATTAAGAGAAGAAGTTTAGTAGGGAATTATATAATATTCTTAATTTAAAACGACGTATCTTCTATAACTATTACTAGAAGGTAGGAATAGAGTCTAATTAATACTATAACGCCTATTCTATTATGCTTAAGGGCCAAGCTAATACCCTCTATTATAATCGTTTGGTAGGAAAAGAATATAATTTTAACCGCATAATATATAAGTTAAAATACCACTTTAAAACAAAAGAGAATAAGTAGCAGTATATATTAGAATAGAGAGAGACTACCTTTTTAAGGATTATTGCTATAAACCTAGGTATCGGAGGTCCGGGTTAGGCTTAGCATAACCTTAGGTTACGCATAACCCCCTAAGGTCCGCGACATATTGTCCAAATATTACCCCCCCCCTTTTAGTGGTGGCCCCTACTTTTTAGACGCGTTTTTAAGGCCTGGGTTAGTACTGGGTTAGTATAAAGGTCCTTACGTTAGGAAAAAATTTACCAGCATCTAATTTTACTTTTCTGCCATTTTAGCATTTTCTAGCATTTCTAGCATTTTCTAGCATTTAGCAGCTAAATGCGGCATTTATTACTAAGTACTAGCATTTTGCGCCAAATGCCGCATTTATAATTAAGTATTAGCATTTAGCTGCATTTATTACTAAGTACTAGCATTTAGCCGCCAAATGCTGCATTTATAATTAAGTATTAGCATTTAGCTGCTAAATGCTAGAAAATGCTAAAATGGCAGAAAAGTAAAATTAGATGCTGTAATTTTTTCCTAAAGTTCTACATAAAGTTCGAAGTTCTGCACGAAGCTCTATACGAGGCTCTGCATAAAGCTCTACACGAAGCTCTATATAAAGCTCTATACGAAGCTCTACACAAGGCTCTACACGAAGCTCTATATAAGGCTCTGCACGAAGCTCTATATAAAGCTCTGCACGAAGTTCTATACAAAGCTCTGCACGAAGCTCTATACGAAGCTCTACACGAAGTTCTATATAAGGCTCTATACAAAGCTCTACACGAAGCTCTGCACAAAGTTCTACACGAGGCTCTGCACGAAGCTCTACACGAAGCTCTGCACGAAGTTCTACACGAGGCTCTGCACGAAGTTCTACACGAGGCTCTGCACGAAGTTCTACACGAAGCTCTACACGAAGTTCTACACGAAGCTCTGTATAAAGTTCTACACGAAGCTCTGCACGAAGTTCTACATGAAGCTCTGCACGAAGCTCTGCACGAAGCTCTGCATAAAGCTCTGCACGAGGCTCTATATAAGGCTCTACATAAAGCTCTACGTACAGAGGCTCTGCACAAGGCTCTGCGCGAAGCTCTGCGTACGGAGGCTCTACACGAAGCTCTGCGTACAGAGGCTCTACACGAAGCTCCGCATCGGGTCCCCGCTATATTCCCGATAGCCTCTACACGTGCCTCTGCTAAGTATACCCCCTATATACACCTAGGTAGCCACCTCATTTTTTACCCTTCCTTATATCCTCCCTACCTAGGAAGACACCAGAACGACAGCCAGCAGACGACCGTTGCTGGAGCTAGACGACCGTCAGAGCCAGACGACCGTCGTCAGAGCTAGACGACCGTTGCCGGAGCTAGATGACCGTCGCCAGAGCTGGACGATCGTCGTCAGAGCTAGACGACCGTCGTCAGAGCCAGACGACCGTCGCCAGAGCTAGACGACCGTCAGAGCTAGACGACCGTTGTTAGAGCCAGACGACCGTCGCCGGAGCCAGATGACCGTCGCCAGAGCTAGACGACCGTCAGAGCCAGACGACCGTCGCCGGAGCTAGATGACCGTCGCTAGAGCTAGACGACCGTTAGAGCCAGACGACCGTCGTTAGAGCTAGACGACCGTCGTTAGAGCTAGACGACCGTCGCCGGAGCCAGATGACCGTCGCTAGAGCTAGACGACCGTCGTCATCGCCACACGACCGTCGCCAGAGCCACACGACAACCGTTCGAACGACCAGCCAGCGAACACGATAAACGATTCGATCG
>Ga0307515_10006012_pt1 | contig 24419 bp, 20 predicted proteins | sample 17_EM_MG_FD_194513 | JGI IMG/M metagenome (GOLD analysis project Ga0307515, IMG submission 194513) | Populus trichocarpa ectomycorrhiza microbial communities from riparian zone in the Pacific Northwest, United States - 17_EM | ecosystem: Host-associated > Plants > Roots > Unclassified | place... | reverse complement strand
CGCATCACGTCGATCAGGCCGGGCACGCCGAGATGCGAGGACGCATCGAGCTCCAGCGGATCGAGGAAATTGGAATCGACCCGGCGCAGCAACACGTCGAGCCGCTTCAAGCCGGCGACGGTGCGGATATGAATGCGGTCGCCGCTGACGGCGAGGTCGTCGCCCTCGACCAGCAGGAAGCCGAGATAGCGCGCGATCGTCGCATGCTCGAAATAGGTTTCGTTGAAGGCGCCAGGCGTCAGCAACCCGATGCGCGGCTCGTCGCGGTCGGCGCTGGCGCGCAAGCTATCGCGGAACGCCTCGAAGAACGGCGCCACGCGCTCGACATTCATCGACTTGTAGAGATTGGAAAAGGCGCGCGACAGCACCAGGCGGTTTTCCAGCGCGTAACCGGCGCCCGACGGGGCCTGCGTACGATCGCTCAGCACCCACCAGCGGCCGTCGGGGCCACGACCGACATCGGCGGCATACAGATGCAGGTAGCGTCCGCCCGGCGGCTTGATGCCGCAGACCGCGCGCAGATATTCGTTGCTGCCGGCAATCGCCGCCGCCGGCACCGCGCCGTCGGCGACCAGCCGGCCCTCGCCATAGAGGTCGCGCAGCACCATTTCGAGCAACTGCGCGCGCTGGGCGATGCCCGCGGTCAGTTGCCGCCAGTCGGCGTCGTCGATGATGAGCGGCAGATGGCTGAGCGGCCACATCCGGTCGGCGGTCTCGCCCGGCGCGCGATAGGTGACGCCGGCCTCGCGCAGATGGCGGTCGGCGGAAGCGAATCGCCGTTCGATGTCGGCGGGCGAAAGGGCGGCAAAGGCGTCGAAAAACCGGGTCCAGGCCGCCCGTGGCGCGCCGTCCTGGCCGATATATTCATCGGGAATTCCGGGCAGCCGCGCGTAGTCACGCGTCCATTGCGCCATCCGGCGCTGGCCCGGACGGGTTTTATTATCCTGACTGCCGGCTTGCCCCGCCATCCGACTCTCCGATTACGGCACCTTTAGTGCCGGAGCGGCGTCCTCAAGTCGAGCGTCAAAGGAAATTCAATTGTGCGTTCCTCGGGCGGCGGGTCGATCTTGCCTGGGGTGTGGCCGTGGTCCTGAAACCGGGCCAGACGCCGCGCCTCGGCCTCATAGGAATTGACCGGTTTGGTGTCGTAGCTGCGGCCGCCGGGATGGGCGACATGGTAGACGCAGCCGCCGAGCGAGCGGCCGTTCCAGGTATCAATTAAGTCAAATGTCAGCGGCGCGTGGACCGGGATGGTCGGATGCAGGCCAGACGCCGGCTGCCAAGCCTTGAAACGGACGCCAGCGACCGCTTCGCCGGAGCGGCCGGTGGCCGTCATCGGCATCCGCCGGCCGTTGCAGGTGACGACATGGCGGCCTTCGACGAAGCCCGACGCCTTGATCTGCAATCGCTCCACCGACGAATCGACATAGCGTACGGTGCCGCCGGCCGAGCCTTCTTCGCCGAGCACGTGCCAGGGCTCCAGCGCCTGCCGCAACTCCAGCGAAACGCCGCCATGATGGACGCGGCCGAACACCGGAAAACGAAATTCGAGCTGGGCCGCATACCATTCCGGCGCAAATTCGTAGCCGGATTGCTTGAGCTCTTCGAGCACCCCCAAAAAATCTTCCCAGAGGAAATGTGGCAGCATGAAGCGATCGTGCAGCGTGGTGCCCCAGCGCACGAACTGGCCTTGCTGCGGCTCCCGCCACATCTTTGCGATCAGCGCCCGGATCAAGAGTTGCTGCGCCAGCGACATACGCGGATCGGGCGGCATTTCGAGCGCGCGAAACTCAACCAACCCGAGACGCCCGGTTGGTCCGTCCGGCGAATAGAGCTTGTCGATGCAGATTTCGGCGCGATGGGTATTGCCGGTGATATCAACGAGGATGTGCCGGAACAGGCGATCGACCAGCCACAGCGGCGCCTCGATGCCGGGCGGCGGCACATGCGCCAGCGCAATCTCCAGTTCATAGAGCCCATCATGCCGCGCTTCGTCGATGCGCGGCGCCTGGCTGGTTGGGCCGATGAACATGCCGGAGAATAAATACGACAGCGACGGATGCCGTTGCCAATACAGTACCAGGCTCTTCAACAAATCCGGCCGGCGCAGGAACGGCGAGTCCTGCGGCGTACTGCCGCCGACCACGACATGGTTGCCGCCGCCGGTGCCAGTGTGGCGGCCGTCGACCAGGAAACGATTGGCGCCGAGGCGCGTCTTGGCGGCATCCTCGTAAAGGCCGTAAGTGATATCGACCGCTTCGCGCCAGCTTTGCGCGGGCTGGATATTGATCTCGATGACGCCGGGATCTGGCGTCACCTTGATGACTTCGACGCGCGGATCGTAAGGCGGCGAATAGCCCTCGACATGGACCTGCAGCTGCAGCTCTTCGGCAGTTGCCTCGATCGCGGTGATCAGTTCGAGATAGTCATCGACCTTTTCGACCGGCGGCATGAAGACGCACAAGATGCCGTCGCGGATTTCAATCGACATCGCCGTGCGGACCGGATCGGGCTCCCTCATCTCGATTTTCGGCGCCGCTTCCGCCGCGGCTTTCTTGTCGAAGTCAGGAAGATCGGTGCGTGCCTCCATCGGATCCTGCTCAACGATGTAGGGAAATTTCTCCGGTGGAATGTGCTCCAGCGAACCGATCGGCAGCCGCAGGCCGAGCGGGGAATCGCCTGGAAACAGGAACAGATGGCCGCGCCGTATCTTCCAGCGCTCGCTGCGCCAGTGTCCGGGCGGGTGCTTGAAGGCCTCGTTCCAGCGCTGGATCGGCAGCACAAAACCCTTGGGCTTGTGGAGCCCGGAATCGAACACCCGCGCCATTCGCGAGCGCTCCTCCGGATCGGCCAATTTGGAATCGTTGGGATCGACATTGACCGGCAGCGCCGCTTCCTTCTGCAGCCAGTGCGCGGTGTCTTCGAACGCGGGCAGCACATATTCGGCGGCGAGCCCGAGCCTCTGCGCGATGCCGCCGGCAAATCGTTCGGCGTCGGCGATTTCGGCCTTGCTCGGATTTTCGATGTTGGCGATCAGATCGGCGTTCTTCCAGATCGGCACACCGTCCTTGCGCCAATAGAGTCCAAACGCCCAGCGCGGCAGGCTTTCGCCCGGATACCATTTGCCCTGCCCGTAATGCAGCAGGCCGCCGGGTGCAAAGCGCGCGTGCAATTTGCGGATCAGATCGTCGGCGAGCGCGCGCTTGGTCGGGCCGACGGCGGCGATATTCCATTCCGCCGATTCCAGATCGTCGACCGAAACGAAGGTCGGCTCGCCGCCCATCGTCAGCCGGACATCGTCCTGTTTCAGATCGGCATCGACCGCTTCGCCCAATTTGTCGAGACGCGACCATGATTCGTCGGAGAACGGCCGCGTAATCCGCGGCGCCTCGCGGATGCGCTTGACGCTCATCTCGAAGCCGAACTCAACATTGGCAACGCCGGCGCTGCCCGAGATCGGCGCCGCCGAGCGATAATGCGGCGTCGCGGCGACGGGAATGTGCCCCTCGCCCGTCAGCATGCCCGAGGTTACGTCGAAGCCGATCCACCCCGCGCCCGGCAGATAGACCTCGGCCCAGGCATGCAGATCGGTGAAATCGCTCTCGACCTCGCGCGGGCCTTCGACCGGATCGATGTCGGGGCGGAGCTGAATGAGATAGCCAGAGACGAAACGCGCCGCGAGCCCGAGATGCCGGAATATCTGGATCAACAGCCAGGCGGAGTCGCGGCACGATCCGGAGCCTGCGGCCAGCGTCTCCTCTGGCGTCTGGATGCCCGGCTCCATCCGGATGACGTAGCTGATTTTCTTCTGCAGCTGCGCGTTGAGGTCGACCAGGAAATTGACAGTACTGTCGGCCTGGCGCGGAATGTCCTTCAGGTAAGCGGCAAATAGCGGCCCCTCGTCCGATTTCGCCAGATAAGGCGCCAACTCGGTCGTGAGGTCGTCGGTATATTGGAACGGAAAATTGGTGGCATAGGGTTCGACGAAGAAATCGAACGGATTGACCACGGTCATCTGCGTCGAGAAATCGACCTCGATCTTCAGTTCGGTCGATTTTTCCGGGAAGACGAATCGCGCCAGCCAGTTGCCTTGCGGGTCCTGCTGCCAGTTCACGAAATGATTCGTTGGCGTGACCTTGAGCGAATAGCTCAGAATCGGCGTGCGCGTATGCGGCGCCGGCCGCAGGCGTATAGTTTGCGGGCCGATATCGATCGGTCGATCGTATTTGTAGTGGGTGACGTGATGTAGTGCGACGAAGATCGACACGGACGGGCTACTCCAGCAGCTTTTTTAAGCAGAACACTGGTTCCGGTAGACATCAAGCACTAACAACGGGCAGCGACTGCCTAGGAACTATCCGCGCGTCATCCAGCATTCAGCAATGAGCGCAGTTGGCCGCCCTCACTGGCTAGCGGCCGATCGCGCCCGATACCTGCGAGGCGAGCGACTGCGCGAGCATATTGTAGCCCTCCGGGGTCAAATGCTGGCCATCAGGCTGATGTGGCAATCCGCGCAGCATGCCGTTGGCGAGCATGATCACCGGGATGCCTCGGGCGCTCAGGCGGCTTTGAATATCCGCCGTGCGATTAGGGCTGCCCTTGCGCCGATCGTTGCCGCCAGGCTGCAAGATAACGGCACTGGTCCCGTTCGGGACGACCCGGTCAACGCGTTGCAACATCCCTTCCGTGGTGTCGCCGTTGATGCCGGCGTTCACGACGCGGACATTCGATCCCTTCGCCCGCAATATCGCTTCGAGCTGGGCAGGATAGGCTTGATTGCGCGCCACCCCCTTGCCGTAGGTATTGCTCGCTCCGAGCGCCACGATGGTTGCAGCGTCAGCCGAACCAGCGCCGAGATTTAAGACGGCCAGGAATGCCAGGCATCCAAGAATTCCGAAGCGAAGCGCGCGCAAATTCATGTTTCCTCCGTCGAGATAGAAACGGGTTACTTGACATCCCTGTCAAGCCTACATCGTGGCCCCAAGCACCCAGGGCGCGAACTCGGCGCCGCCGAAATCGAAGCTCTCGCTCTTGGTCGGCTGGCCGGATGCGGTCTTCAGCATCAGTTCGAAGATGCGCTGGCCGCATTGCTGCACGGTTTCCTCGCCGTCGAGGATGGTGCCGCAATTGACGTCCATGTCGTCTTCCATGCGCTTGTACATCGCCGAGTTGGTGGCAAGCTTGATCGAGGGCGCGGGCTTGCAGCCGAACACGCTACCGCGGCCGGTGGTGAAGCAGACGAGATTGGCGCCGCCGGCCACCTGCCCGGTCGCCGCGACCGGGTCGTAGCCGGGCGTATCCATGAACACAAAACCCTTCTTGGTGATGGTTTCGGCATAGTTCAGCACATCGACCAGATTGGTGGTGCCGGCCTTGGCCATCGCGCCCAGCGATTTTTCGAGAATCGTGGTGAGGCCGCCGGCCTTGTTGCCGGGGCTCGGATTGGCGTTCATCTCGGCGCCTTCCCGCTCGGTGTACTCCTCCCACCAGCGCATCAGGCCGACGAGCTTTTCTCCGACCTCGCGGCTGACCGCGCGACGTGTCAAGAGATGTTCGGCGCCGTAGGTCTCCGGCGTTTCCGACAGGATCACGGTGCCGCCGTGGCGCACCAGCAGATCGCTCGCCGCACCCAGCGCCGGGTTCGCCGATACGCCGGAATAACCGTCGGAGCCGCCGCATTGCAGCGCCACCGTCAATTCACTCGCCGGCACCGGCTCGCGCTTCACCTTGTTGGCATCGGTCAACGCCTCGCGCACGAAGGCGACACCGGCTTCCACGGTCTTGCGGGTGCCGCCGACTTCCTGGATGTCCATCGCGCGCAGGCGGCCCGCGAGCTTCTGCTCCTGCATCAGCCCGCCGATCTGGTTGACCTCGCAGCCGAGGCCGAGCACGACCACGGCCGAGAAATTCGCATGCCGGGCATAGCCGCCGAGTGTCCGCCTTAGCAGCGCCAGCGGCTCGTCCTGGGTCATGCCGCAGCCGGTCTTGTGGGTCAGCGCGACGACACCATCGACGTTGGGAAAATCCGCCAGCGGATTGTCGCCGGTGAACGGGTTCTTCTTGAAGATGTCGGCGACCATGCCGGCGACATGCGCGCTGCAATTCACCGACGTCAGGATGCCGATATAGTTGCGGGTCGCAACACGCCCGTCGGAACGGCGAATGCCCTCGAAGGTCGCGGGCAGATCGAAATTCGGTGTCGGCTTGACGTCGACGCCGAACGCGTAATCCTTGGCGAAATCGCCCATGCCGCAATTCTGGGTGTGGACGTGCTGGCCCGGTGCGATCGGAATCGTCGCAAAGCCGATGATCTGGCCATAACGCCGCACCGGTTCACCGACCGCGATCGGCTTGATCGCCACCTTGTGGCCGGCGGGAATGCGCTCGACCGTGGTGACGCCGTCGGCCACCACCATGCCCGCAGGCAGACTGGAGCGCGCAATCAGCACGCCATCATCGGAGTGCAGGCGAATGACGGGGGCTGGGGCCATGACAGGTCTCCTTGGTGAAAGTGGCGAATAGCGAATGGCGAGTAGCGAATGGTGTTACTCCACTCGCTACCCCCTCGAAACCCTATTCGCCATTCGCTACTCGCTATTCGCGCGTTGTTACGCCTTGCCGGCGGAATCCTTGCGGGTCTGGTTCACCTGCATCTTGGCGTAGGTCATCATCAGGCCGCTCTCGTTCGACAGCGTCACCAGCTTGAAGCCCATGTTGATCGCACGCACGGCGCCCTCGGCACCCGAGCAGTGGATGCCGGGGTGAAGACCGCGCTTGCTGCATTCCTTGACGATCTTCTCGTAGATCTTGAGGATTTCCGGCTCGTCGCGATCGAGCTTCGGCACCAGACCATAGGAGAAGCCGAGATCGGACGGACCGACATAGACGCCGTTGATGCCTTCGACATCGAGGATCGATTCCATGTTCTCGATCGCGGTCTTGGTCTCCATCATCGGCAGCAGCACGATCTCGTCATTGGCGGTCTGCTGATAGGTGCCGGCCGAGCCGTACATGCCGGAGCGGATCGGGCCGTTGGAGCGCGTGCCCTTCGGCGGATATTTCGCGTACTGAACCAGGTTCCTGGCTTCCTCCGGCGTGTTGATCATCGGGCAGATCACGCCATAGGCGCCGCCGTCGAGCACCTTGCCGATGATGCCGGGCTCGTTCCAGGGAACGCGCACCATCGGCGTCACGGGATGACCGTTCATCGCCTGGAAACACTGCACCATCGACAAATAGTCCTGCACGCCGTGCTGCATATCCACGGTGACGCTGTCGAAGCCGCATTGCGCGATCACTTCGGCCGAAAACCCCGACGGGATGGCAAGCCAGGCGTTGACCACGGCCTTGCCGGAGGCCCAGACTTTCTTGACGTTATTTGTAGTCATTGATCGCGTTTCCTTTTGTGGCAACCGGTTTGGATTTCACTCGCTGGATTTTGTTTAGCCTAGCTCACGGCCCGCTGGATACTGACTTCGCCGACACCTGCCTCGCGGGCGGTAAAACTCGGCAACGAAATCGATCAAATTGCTGACTTGGATCGTGACCATGTCTGGAGTTCGGCCTGCTCTTCGTCTCCGGTCCGCCCGCATCATCCCGCGACGAAACCGCTGGCTCCCGCGCCGGTTTTCACGACCGGCTTGGCCGGCACTTTGAGCGAAAAATCCCGCGCGTGTCTATGGCTTCCGCCGCTATCGGGCAATGATTGCAATCATCGACCCGGCCGCTATGCATGGCGTCGGTAGCATCATGCAAATTTGTGCTCACTCGCCGATCTCGCCATCCTCGTCGCCCGCGACTTCCATGGCCGCAAGGCTGCGTTCCAGCACGCCCAGCATGTCCTGCAATTCGGCAAGCTTGCGGGCACCATAGCGGCTGGTGATCTCGGCATAGATCGCCTCCGAGGTCGGCGCGACCGCCTCGATCAGCTTCAACCCCTTGGCTGTTATCGACACCACGGCACGGCGCAAATCGGCTTTCGCGGTGCGGCGCTCGATCAACTGGCGCGCTTCGAGATCGCGCAGGATTCGCGACAGGCTCGGCCCGAGCAGGAAAGCGACACGCGCCAATTCCGTGACCTCGATCGCATCCACCGCCGTCAGCGCGCGAAGGATGCGCCATTGCTGTTCGGTCAGGCCGTGGTTGCGCAGGGACGGACGGAACTGACGCATCACGGCTTCGCGGGCGCGCAGCAACAACATCGGCAGCGAGCGCGAAAAATCGCGCATCGGCGCGCGCCGGGCCGCCTCGGCCGCTTCCACGCTGGATCCTGTCTGCGATTTCTTCTGTGCCATCCGCCGATCGTCCGCCATCACCAATGCTTGTCAAAGGGAATAAAGTTTTGCGGTGCAACAAGCGTGAATTCGAGTTGATCGATTTCACTTAACATGTTAATCATCTCCCGACACCATCCTTTTTGCTGAGAACATATGGCCCTTTCCAACGACCAGATTCGTGCCGCCGCCGAGCGGCTGGACCATGCGGAAAAGACCCGCACGCAGATCCGGCAGATTTCGCTCGAACATCCCGGCATCACCATCGCAGACGCTTACGCGATTCAGAAGGCGTGGGTCGAGATGAAGATTGCGCAGGGCCGCATCGTCAAAGGCCACAAGATCGGCCTGACCTCCAAGGCGATGCAGAGCGCGCTCAACATCGACGAGCCGGATTCCGGCATCCTGCTGGACGACATGTTCTTTGCCGATGGCGGCCTCATCCCAACCGACCGCTTCATCGCCACCCGCATCGAGGCCGAGCTTGCGTTTGTGATGAAGACCCGCCTCTCCGGCCCCGACTGCTCGATATTCGACGTGCTCAACGCCACCGACTTCGTGGTGCCGGCGCTGGAGATTCTCGACACGCGGGTTGAGCGCGTCGACCCGCAAACCAAATCGGCCCGAAAGATCTTCGACACCATCGCCGATAATGCCGCGAATGCCGGCATCGTGCTGGGCGGCCGGCCGATCCGACCGATGGACGCCGACCTGCGCTGGATCGGCGCGCTGTGTTTCCGTAACGGCCAGTTGGAAGAAACCGGGCTTGCCGCCGGCGTGCTCAATCATCCCGCAACCGCCGTGGCCTGGCTCGCCAACAAGATCGCCGCGAATGGATTGGCGCTCGAGGCCGGTCAGGTGGTGCTGGCAGGATCGTTCATCCGCCCGATCGAGACCCGCAAAGGCGACACGATCCAGGCCGACTATGGCCCCTACGGCTCGGTGAGCTGCTACTTCGCTTGATGCATCCACGGGAACTGCTGGAGTCCAGACATGCCGCATTTCACGATCGAATACTCCGCCAACCTCGATAGCCGCATCGACATGGGCGCCGTGGTGGAACTGGTACGCAAGGCCGCGGTTGAAACCGGTATCTTCCCGCTCGGCGGCATCCGGGTGCGCGCGATCAAGTGCGAGCACTACGCGATCGCCGACAACAGGCACGATTACGGCTTCCTCGACATGGTGCTGCGGCTCGGCGAAGGCCGCGACCTCGCTACCCGAAAGACAGCCGGCGAACACATCTTCAAGGCGCTGTCGACCTATCTCGATCCGGTATTCACTGGGACAAAGTTCGCGTTGTCGTTCGATATGCAGATCAACGACAAGGACACCAGCTGGAAACGCAACAACATCCACGAAGCTTTGAAGGTGGAGACGGTCTAATGGATAAAGTCACCCCGAAAGACGTGTTTCAGGCCAACCGCGACCGCGCAGCGCCCCTGCTCGCCAAGCTGAAGGCCGAAGGCATCGGGCACATGATCGACGGCAAGGTCGTGCCTTCGATATCAGGGCAGACATTCGAGACCAAATCCCCGGTCGATGGCTCGGTGCTGGCATCCGTCGCGCGCGGCAACGCCGACGACATTGATCGCGCCGCAACGGCCGCGTCGCTGGCCTTCAAATCATGGCGTGACATGCCGGCGGCGATGCGCAAGAAATTGCTGCACCGGGTCGCCGACGCCATCGAAGATCGCGCCGACGATATCGCGGTGCTCGAATGCATCGACACCGGCCAGGCCCATCGCTTCATGGCCAAGGCCGCGATCCGCGCCGCGGAGAATTTCCGCTTCTTCGCCGACAGATGTGCGGAGGCCCGCGACGGCCTCAGCACGCCGAGCGAGGAGCACTGGAACATCTCGACCCGGGTGCCGATCGGCCCGGTCGGTGTCATCACGCCCTGGAATACGCCATTCATGCTGTCGACCTGGAAGATCGCGCCCGCGCTCGCGGCCGGCTGCACGGTCGTGCACAAGCCCGCCGAATGGTCGCCGGTGACGGCGGACCTGCTGGCCAAATTGGTGAAGCAGGCCGGCGTGCCCGATGGCGTACTCAACACCGTGCACGGCATCGGCGAAGAGGCCGGCAAGGCGTTGACCGAACATCCCGCGATCAAGGCAATCGGGTTCGTCGGCGAGAGTTCGACGGGTTCGGCGATCATGGCGCAGGGCGCACCGACCTTGAAGCGCGTGCATTTCGAGCTCGGCGGCAAGAATCCCGTGATCGTGTTCGATGATGCCGATCTGGACCGCGCGCTCGACGCCGTCGTGTTCATGATCTACTCGCTCAACGGAGAGCGCTGCACCTCATCGAGCCGGCTCCTGGTTCAAGAGGGTATCGCGGACAAATTTATCGAAAAACTGACGGCGCGGGTAAAGGCGCTCAAGGTGGGACACCCGCTCGATCCCGTCACCGAAGTCGGCCCGCTGATCCACGAGCGGCATCTTGCCAAGGTCTGCAGTTATTTCGACATCGCGCAGAAGGACGGCGCCACCATTGCCGTCGGCGGCAAGCCGCATGACGGCCCCGGCGGCGGGCATTACGTGCAGCCGACACTGGTTACATCAGCCCATTCGAAAATGCGCGTCGCGCAGGAAGAAGTATTCGGCCCGTTCCTGACCGTGATTCCGTTCAAGGATGAAAAAGACGCCATTGAGATCGCCAATGGCGTGCAGTACGGCCTCACCGGTTACGTCTGGACCGGCGACATGGGCCGCGCGCTGCGCGTCGCGGACGAACTGGAAGCCGGCATGATCTGGCTCAACTCCGAAAACGTCCGCCATCTGCCGACGCCGTTCGGCGGCATGAAATCGTCAGGCATCGGCCGCGACGGTGGCGACTACTCATTCGACTTCTACATGGAGACCAAACACGTCTCGCTGGCGCGCGGGACGCACAAGATTCAGAAATTGGGAGTTTAATAGTCATGTCGTTCCGGGGCGCGAAGCGAACCCGGAACCTCGAGATTCCGGGTCTGGTCCTTCGGACCATCCCGGAATGACGAAAACCAATTAGGGAAACGCCATGCCGGTACCTACACACGTCTTCGATCCGCCGTTCAACGTCATCCGCTCCAGCCACGCCGTGCTCGACGTGACGGACCTGAACGCCAGCAGCGACTTCTACGAGAAGACCGTCGGCCTCCATGTCGAGGACCGCGACGGCAGTGCGGTCTATTTGCGCGCAGCCGAGGAGCATCAGCATCACTCGCTGGTGCTGCGCAAGGCCGCCACCGCGGCCTGCAACCGGCTCGGTTTCAAGGTCGGCAATGACAGCGATCTCGACAAGGCCGCCAGCTTCTTTTCCGAGAACGGGATTACCTATGCGTTCGCCGAACAGCCGTTCCAGGGCCGCACGCTGCATTTCACCGATCCGTTCGGGTTCCAGATCGAGCTCTATGCGACGATGGAGAAGCGCCCGCATCTGCTCAGGCGTTACGACCTCTACAAGGGCTGCCATCCGCAGCGGCTCGATCATTTCAACGTCTTCGCCGCCGAGGTTCAGGGCACCGTCGATTTCTATGCCCGGCTCGGCTTTCGCCTGACCGAATATGGCGAGGAGGACGGGCCGAACGGGCGCATCGCCGCGGCCTGGATGCATCGCAAGGGCAATGTGCACGATCTTGCCATCACCAACGGCAAGGGCCCTCGCCTGCATCACTTCGCCTATTGGGTGCCCACCGCGATGAACATCCTGCATCTGTGCGACGTGATGGCTTCCAGCGGATACCTGAAGAACATCGAGCGCGGCCCCGGCCGTCACGGCATCGCGAATGCGTTCTTCCTCTACGTCAGGGATCCCGATGGCCACCGCCTCGAGCTCTACACCAGCGATTACTTCACCGGCGATCACGACCATGAGCCGATGCGCTGGTCGCTGAAGGACCCGCGCCGGCAGACACTATGGGGCGCACCGGCGCCGCGCTCCTGGTTCGAGCAGGGCTCGCCGTTTACTGGGCAAGCGGTGCGCGAACCTGCGTTCGTCGCCGACGTCACGATTGCGGATTAGGCTAACGTCGAAAACCACCGGGGGAGTGTCATGAGGAAGTCACCGCTCGCCGTCACAGCCATTCTATTCGGGATCCTCGCCATGGCCACCACGTCGCCTCACGCCGCCGAACTCAAGGTGATCGCTGGTGGTTCGATGACCGCCTCGATGAATGCGATTGCGCCCGCGTTCGAGAAGGCGACCGGCCACAAGCTCGTCAGCCATTTCGACTCCACGCCCAATATCATTGCGCGGGTCAATTCGGGCACGGCATTCGACGTGGTCGTGGTACCCGTCGATGTCTTCAAGGACGCCGCCGCAAGAACCCGCTTCGCGCCCGGGCCGACCATCGACATCGCCCGTGTCGGCTATGGCATCATCGTTCGCGCCGGCGCGCCAAAGCCTGACATCTCGACGCCGGATGCTTTCAAGAAGACCTTGCTCGCCGCGCCGGCGATCGCCTTCCTGCCCGCGAGTGCCGCCGGTGCCTATGTCACCAAGGTGTTCGACCGCCTCGGCATATCAGAGGAAATGAAGGCCAAGACCAAGGTTCAGGCCGCGCCTGCCGCGATCGCACCGGCCGTCGCCAAGGGCGAGGCAGAGCTCGGCGTGTTCCTGACCAACGTTCTGATCGCGCCCGGCGTCGAACTGGTTGGCCCCTTCCCCGGCGATCTCCAGCAGGAGTTGGTGTTCACTTCGGCGATTGCGGCCGACACCAGGGAAGCGGACGCGGCGAAAGCGCTGATCGACTACCTCAGATCGCCTGCCGCCAAAGACATCATCAAGGCCGCCGGCATGACGCCGGGCTAAAACGAGATTCGCTGACAGGAAATTCCATGACCTCACCTCGCCTTGCGACCTATTCGATCGGCGGCGCCACCAAATACGGCGTCGTCACCGATGCCGGGATCGTCGATCTCTCCGCGCGCTTCGGACAGCAATATCCGACGCTGCGCGAAGCCATCGCCGCCGGTGCGCTGATGAAACTTGCCGAGGACGCCGCAAAGCGTCCGCCGGATCATGCGCTTGATGCGATCACTTGGCAGCCGCCGATCCCCGCGCCGGAAAAGATCATCTGCATCGGCGTGAACTATCCGGACCGCAATGCGGAATATAAAGACGGTCAGGACGCGCCGAAATTTCCCAGCATGTTCATGCGCACGCCGCGTTCTTTCGTCGGGCACAACGCGCCGCTGATCCGGCCCCGCGCCTCCACGCAGCTCGACTATGAGGGCGAACTGGTGCTCGTGATCGGCAAGGCCGGACGCCACATCCAGGAGAGCGCGGCGCTGGATCACATCGCCGCCGTCACGCTGTGCAACGAGGGCACCATCCGCGACTGGGTGCGGCACGCCAAGTTTAACGTCACGCAGGGCAAGAACTTTGATTCGACCGGCAGCCTCGGCCCATGGCTGGTCCCCTACACCAGCGAAGCGCAGATCGCCGATGTCCGCCTGACCACAAAAGTGAATGGCGAGACCCGGCAGGACGACCGCACCGGCCGGCTGATCTTCGGCTTCCGCTATCTCCTCAACTATATCTCGACCTTCACCACACTGGTGCCCGGCGACGTCATCGTGACGGGAACGCCGACCGGCGCCGGCGCGCGGTTCGATCCGCCGCGCTTTCTCAAGCCCGGCGACGTCATCGAGGTCGAAGCCGAAGGCGTCGGCATGCTACGCAATGGTGTGGCCGACGAAACCTGATCAATCCTTGCAATGATGGAACTGTGACATGACCTCAACATCCGGCGGCGAAGCGATCGTCAATGGCCTCGTCGCGCACGGCGTTGACACCGTGTTCGGCCTGCCCGGCGCGCAGATCTACGGCCTGTTCGATGCCTTCCATCAGGCGCAGCTGAAAGTAGTCGGCGCGCGCCACGAGCAGGCCTGCGGCTATATGGCCTTTGGCTATGCGCGCGCGAGCGGCAGGCCCGGCGTGTTCAGCGTGGTGCCCGGCCCCGGCGTGCTCAACGCCGGTGCGGCGCTCTTGACTGCGTTCGGTTGTAACGAGCCGGTGCTGTGTCTCACTGGTCAGGTGCCGACGGCATTCCTCGGCAAGGGCCGCGGCCACCTGCACGAAATGCCGGACCAGCTCGCAACGCTGCGCACCTTCGTGAAATGGGCCGACCGGATCGAATATCCCGACGACGCGCCGGCAAAGGTCTCGCGCTCATTTCAGGAAATGCTGTCAGGGCGCCGCGGTCCGGTCTCGCTGGAAATGCCGTGGGACGTGTTCACGCAACGCGCGCAGGTCGCAAGCTCGACCCCGTTCGATCCTTTCCCGGCGCCGCAGCCCGACCCTGATCGCATCAAGGCCGCCGCAGCGCTGATATCCGGCAGCAAGCGACCGATGATCTTTGTCGGCAGCGGCGCGATCCATGCGGCTGAGGAAATCCTCGAGCTGGCCGAGATGATCGATGCCCCTGTCGTGGCGTTCCGCAGCGGCCGCGGCATCGTCTCCAACGCGCATGAGCTCGGGTTGACGATGGCGGCGGCCTACAAGCTATGGCCGCAGACCGATTTGATGATCGGAATTGGTACGCGCATGGAATTGCCGGCCTCGGGATTCCGATGGCCGTATCAACCGGCCGGCCTGAAGTCGGTCCGCATCGATATCGACCCGGTCGAGATGCGCCGTTTCACGCCGGATGCCGCCGTGATCGCGGATGCCAAGGCCGGCACCGCCGATCTCGTCGCGGCGGTGAAGAAGGCCGGTTACAGCAGGACCAGCGGACGGCGCGCCGCTATCCGCGAAGCCACCGCTGCCGCACATCAGGAGATCCAGAAGGTGCAGCCGCAGATGGCGTATCTGAACATCCTGCGCGAAGTGCTGCCGCCGGATGCCATCGTTACCGATGAGCTGTCGCAGGTCGGCTTTGCCTCCTGGTACGGTTTTCCGATCTATGAACCGCGCACTTTCATCACGTCAGGCTATCAGGGCACGCTCGGTTCGGGTTTTCCGACCGCGCTCGGCGCCAAGGTCGCCTATCCGGACCGGCCGGTGGTCGCGATAACAGGCGATGGCGGCTTCATGTTCGGCGTGCAGGAATTGTCGACCGCCGTGCAGTTCAAGATCGGCGTGGTGACGCTGATCTTCAACAACAACGCCTACGGCAATGTGCGGCGCGACCAGCGCGAACGCTTCGACGGCCGCGTGGTGGCGTCCGACCTCGTCAATCCGGATTTCGTCAAGCTCGCGGAATCCTTCGGCGTCGGCGCCGCGCGCGTGACCTCGCCGGATCAATTTCGTGCCGTGCTTGAGAGGGCGCTGGCCGATGGCGGGCCCTATGTGATCGCGATCGAAGTGCCGACGGATTCGGAAGTCAGCCCATGGACGTTCATCCACCCGGCGAAGAACAACTAGCGGATGTCCTTCCGGGGCGTGCGAAGCACGAACCCGGAATGACGGCTAAACTTTGCCCACCTGCATGCTTCGCTGCGCCCGGGATGCCGCGATCACCAGCAGGCCCGCGCCGGCAACCGCCCAGCACGCAACCGGCGCCCATTGCAGCAGCGGCGCATATTCCGGCAGCTTCTGTAGGCCGCCGGCGACCGCCGCCATCCGCGCAAAGGTCGCGAGCGCCAGCGCTGAAAATACCAGCCCGATCACCTTGCCTTCGGCCCCCGTCTCGCCGATCGCGAGTGCCGCGGAAACCGCGCTCATCAACATGCAGCCCCACGCCGCGCCTGCGATAAACTGCGCGACAAGAAGCATATTGAGACTGCCAGACAATTCCGCACCGAGCACGGCCAGTGCGCCAAACAGGCCGGCCGCCCCCATCACGATCAACCCGCCGCGGTGCTTGACGACGAGGCTTGCCGGAAACATCGCGATGTTGAAGCCGATCCAGAATACCGGCATCAGCCATGGCAGCTGGTCGGCGGTGGTGAAACGCAGGAAGAACGACGAACTGTTGAGGCTAAAATGCAGTTGATAGCCGAGCGACAGGATCACCATCGACGCGATGAAGATCATCGGCACCCCGCTGAGAGGTTTCGCTGCAACGGCGGGTTTGCGTGAGACCGGCGCCTGCGACGCCGCGTCGCGCTCGACCTTCGACAGCGCCAGCGTGGTGATCAGCAGGACGACCCCGGAAATCAGGAACGGAAGCCGCGGATCCTGGTTGCGCAATACGAGGCCGAGATAGGGCGAGATCGCGCCGGCCAAACCATAACCGAGCATCGTCAGCGCCGCCATCAACGGCACCCGTGGCCGCGCGCAATGCTTGCCGAGCAATGTCAGCGGCGGCGCCCGCAAGGCTGACGAGGTCACGACCCAGATCAGGATCAGCACGATGAACCAGATTTGCGCACCAGGGCCGGTGCCGGCGACGAGCGGCAGCGCGACAAAGGCCGCGCATGAGATCCCGGTCAGGATGCCGACGAACACACTGAGCCGGCCGACGAACGGCGCCAGCTTGTCGGCGGCAATCCCCATCGCGGTGTCGCAGATGGTGAAGATGGCCTGGTCGAGCATCAGGATGAGGATCACCATGCCGGGTGCAATTCCGACCTGGGCCGCGAGCTTCGGCAGATAGATGACGTAAGTGGTCCAGCCCAACGTGAAGATCAGCTGCAGCACGGCGAGGTAGATACCGGTGCGGTTGGTGCCTGCGCCGCTGTCGGCCTTTGCCTCAGTCGTGGTCATATTTCGCTCCCCGCCCGCTGGAGAGCATAGACCAGACGAAACTTCGATGGAAAGCCGGAAGGCCTGCGTCAGCGCGCTTTTCGAAAGGTCAGGTTGATGCGCTGGCGACCCAGCACCGGGTGTTCACCATCTGCGAGCGGTGCGACGCCGTGAAAGAACAGGCGCGACGGCCCGCCCCAAACCACGACGTCGCCATGCACCAGGCGAAACCGGGCCGGCTTGTCGCTGCGCTTCAAACCCCCGAACAGGAAGATCGCCGGTATCCCCAGCGACACCGATACGATCGGCGCAGCAAAATCCCGCTCGTCCTTGTCCTGATGCAGCGACATCCGGGCGCCCGGCTCGTAGCGGTTGATCAGGCAGGCATCCGGCGAAAAATTCTCAAAGCCGCCGTCGGCCGCCGCTTCGCCTGCCAGCCCGCGAAATACGGTGGGCATCGCCGGCCATTGCTGGCCGGATTCGGGATCGACGCCGTCATAACGGTAGCCGGTGCGATCGGTAACCCAACCGGCGTTGCCGCAATTGGTCATCGCCACCGACATCTGATGGCCGCCGGGCGTGGACATATGGCGGAACGGCGCTTGCGCCACGATCTCGCGCAGCGCCGGAATCAGATCGGCTTCAAAGCGTGCCGCGAACCCGCGCAGCAGCACGGCGCCATCGGCCATCGCTTCCCGCGACGGCTGCACATCGGCAATTGCGTCGAACAAATCCGCAGTCAATTCGCTTCGCGCTCACTTGGCATGGTGAAATTATTTGGCGTCGTGAAAGATCACGCCGACGGTATGGCGATGGCCGGAACGGATCTGGCTGACGCCATGGCGCAGATTAACGCGATAGAACCCGCGCGTCCCCTGCACCGGGCGATGATGCACAGCAAATGCCACCGCGTCGCCTTGCATAAGCGGCACCACCTCCGGCCGCGACTGCATCCGCGGTCGCTGCTCGGTCAACACGAACTCGCCACCGGTGAAATCGGGGCCGGGTTCCGAGAGCAATATCGCGACCTGCAACGGAAATACATGCTCACCATAGAGATCCTGATGCAGGCAATTGTAATCGCCGGACTCATATTGCAGCAGCAGCGGCGTCGGCCGGACCTGACCGGCGTCATGGCACCGCTTCAGGAACGCCTGATGCCCGGGAGGATAACGAATATCGATGCCCATCGTCTGATTCCAGCGATTGGCGACGCCGCACAGCCGCGCATACAGCGCCGGGCGTAATTCAGCGATCAGGTCCGGCAGCGGATAGGAAAAATACTTGTACTCGCCGCGCCCAAAGCCGTGACGTCCCATCACGATGCGGTTGCGGAAGTTGGTATCGTCGGGATAAAGGGCGGCAATTGCGCGGCATTCGTCCGGCGACAGCAATCCTTTCAGCACGGCACAGCCCTGCCCGTCGAGATCGGTGGTCACCTGTGTCCAGTCGATCGCATCGACGCGGTCGGCGATGTCGAGGGACGGGCGATGGTCGGTGGTTTTTGCGGTTGCTTTCATGACGAGCAGTCTCGCAAAGCCAGCCGTTAGGCGCCACCCGATTTCCGATAACCCGCGCCGTCATTGCGAGCGAAGCGAAGCAATCCATGTCGCAGCATAGCGGATGGATGGATTGCTTCGTCGCTACGCTCCTCGCAATGACGAGCAAGAGGCGACAGTCTAACCCAACACCGGTAGCGCAACCACGTCATACCCGTGGCTGATCTTTCGCTTCAGCACGGGATCTTCCAGTTCGAACTCGAACCGGCTTGCGGGGCGGATGCCGCCCTTGGCTGCGAAGGTGCCGCCGAACATCGCGCAGCCGTCCGGCAGACCTTTGCCGCCAAAGCCGCGTGCGATCAGGTCGTTGACCGGGAGCATGCCGTCGAGCGTGCCTTCCTGGTACAGCACCTTCTTGCCGTCGATGACGGCCCAGGAGCGCAGGATCATGCGGTCCCAGTGACCGATGACGTCTTCCAGCTCCCACAGTGTGGACGCCATCGGCTTGTCGCACATCTGCTTTGAAACCGTGACGCTGTAGGCCTCGACCTTGCGATCGGTATGGTCGGAGCCGCAGCCGACAAAGATGCGGCCCTGCCAGCCGATCAGCACGAACTCGACCTCGCCGCTGGAATCGCCGCCGCTGACTTCGATGCTGTCAGTGGTCGTGATCCGGCACGCGGACACCCGGTAATAGATCGGCGTCGAAGCCGGCCGCGCGATGCCGATCGCTTCAAGCTCGGCAATGTGCTTGTCGCGCGCCACCGGATCGCGTCCGGTCCAGCCGGCAATCACGGCCTGATCGATCGCGAGTGTCAGCGGCGTCGGTGCGCCCTTGTCTTCGACAGTGAAAGTAAGCTCAACCACGGATGACATTCTCCATTCCGGCCGCGAGTTCAAAGATGCAGCGATCCCTTCCACCTGCGGCTGCAAGCATCAGGCCAACCGGCACCTCGCCCTCGCGATGCGCAGGCAGCGAGATCGCGCAGCCGTCGAGCATGTTGATCAGCGTGCAATTGCGTAGCGCGCGCAGGTTCTGCATCGCGAATGCCTTGTCGTCGGCAAGGTCGGCGATGACAGGCGGGGTATTGGCCGTGGTCGGCATGACCAGCGCATCATAGGGCGCGATCCGCGCCTCGGTGTGCGCGATGAACGATTTTCGTGCACCAAGCAGGTCGATATAGTCGGCGGCACTCATGCCCTCGCCGCGCAGGATGCGCACGTGAACGCGGGGATCGTAGACGTCGCCCTTGCTCACGATCAGATAACGGTGCCAGGCATAGCTTTCCGACGCCGCAAAGCCGCCCTTCGCATTCATCACGCCGACATCGAGGAATTCCGGCACCTCGATCCGCTCGATCAGCGCGCCCTGGCGCGACAACGTCTCCAGCGCGCGCTCAAACGTAGCTGCGACTTCATCATCGAGATCGTCGAGTGCGACCGTGGTCGGCACCGCGAGCCGCATGCCCCTGACAGGACGCGGCTGTATTACCGGCAGCTCGGGCTCATCGGCCAGCACTGCATCCAGCGTCGCGCAGCACTGCGTCGTGCGCGCCAGCGGTCCAAAACTGTCGAGCGAAGTTGACAGCGGCACACCGCCATCGAGCGGCACGCGGCGCTGCGTCGGTTTGAAGCCGACGATGCCGTTGAACGCCGCCGGAATCCGGCAGGAGCCGCCGGTGTCGGTGCCGAGCGCGCCATGGGCCATGCCGTCGGCGATCGATACCGCGGCACCCGACGACGAACCGCCGGGAACATGGCCGACGCTGCGGTTCCAGACGCTCTTCGGCGTGCCGTAATGCGGATTGATGCCGATGCCGGAATAGGCGAACTCGGTCATGTTGGTGCGGCCGATCACGACAAAGCCGGCACGGCGCAGCCGCGCCACCACGGGCGCATCGGCCTCCGCCGGCGTGCAATCTTCCTCCAGCGCCCGCGAGCCGGCGCGGGTCACCTGCCCCTTGATGTCGAACAGATCTTTGACCGAGACCGGAATGCCGGCGAATGGCGACGGCGCGGCATGGGCCTTGCGCAGCCGGTCCATGGCGTCCGCGGCACCCAGGGCGCCTTCCTTGTCGACATGGATGAACGCGCGCGATCCCTCTCCGGAGGCGTCGGCGATTTTCGCAAGGCATTGCTCGACCAGCTTGCGGGCAGAGGTCGCCCCGCTGTCGAGATCGGCGGCGAGTGAGGCAAGTGTGGGAGTGTTCGGCATGACTTGTCCGGCTTTGTTTGCTTCTGATGTCGCTATGTCTTGAAGCGATGCTGATGTCGAGCGGTACGCGGGGAAAATGATTTGCCGCGCCGCGGACTATTGCCCGAGACACGCTGGCATACAAGCGCCCTTGGCTTGCCGGAATGCGGCCATGCGGCGGCGCGGCTGGACCGTTGACGGGGAATGGTCAATTGTCGCATCAAGATCGCAACAAGCGGGCCGATACCCGCACCCTGAGGGAGGAATGCCTGATATGGCAGAGCCAGCGCGCGCTAAACCAAAGCCGACACCGGAAACCCAACATTTCTGGGATGGCACGGCGGCCGGCGAATTGCGCCTGCAGCGCTGCGACGCCTGCGCCAATGTCTATTTTCCGCCGCGCCCGTTCTGCCCGTCCTGCGCCTCGCGCAAGGTCAGCGTGTTCAAGGCCAGCGGCAAGGCCAAGCTCTACAGCTACGTCATCAACCATCGCCCCGCCGCGCCCGGCTTCACCCCGCCTTACGCGATCGCCGTCGTCGAGCTCGACGAAGGTCCGCGCATGATGAGCAACATCATCGATTGCCCGCAGACGCCCGAGGCGCTCGAACTCGACATGAGGCTCGAAGTCGCCTTCGAGAAGCTCGACGACAAGATCACCCTTCCCCAGTTCCGTCCGGCGAAGGGCTAAGCACCATGCGCAGAAACCAGGTCGCCGTCGTCGGCGCTGCCGAGACCACCGAACTCGGCGTCATCCCGAACATGTCGCAGATCCAGCTTCACGCGGATGCGGCGCTCAACGCCATCGCCGATGCCGGCTTAAAACTGTCCGATATCGATGGCATCGCCACCGCGGTGGAAACGCCGCAGCAGATCGCCCATTACCTCGGCATCAAGCCGACCTGGGTCGATGGCACCTCCGTCGGCGGCTGTTCGTTCATGCTGCATGTCCGCCATGCCGCGGCCGCGATCGAGGCCGGCCTCTGCAAGACCGTACTGATCACCCATGCCGAGAGCGGCAAGTCGATGATCGGCAAGCAGCCGCGCTCGACGCCGCCCGACAGCCTCAACGGCCAGTTCGAATCGCCGTTCGGCGTGTTCGGTCCGCCCAGCATGTTTCCGATCCCCGTGCTGCGCTACATGAAGACCTACGGCATCACCCATGAGCAGATCGCCATGGTCGCGGTCGTCCAGCGCGAATGGGCCGCCAGGAACCCGCGCGCCACCATGAAGACGCCGATCACGGTCGAGGACGTGCTGAACTCGAAGATGATCGCCTATCCGTTCCGTATCCTGCAATGCTGCCTCGTCACCGATGGCGGCGGCGCGCTGATCCTCACTTCGGCGGACCGTGCGAAGGACTTTCCGAACAAGCCGGTCTATATTCTCGGCACCGGCGAAAGCGTGGAAACGCCGATGGTCAGCCAGATGGAGACCTTCAACTCCTCCCGCGCCTTCAAGACCGCGGGCCCGATGGCGTTCAAGGAGGCCGACATCGCGCACAAGGACGTCGATCATCTCATGATCTACGACGCCTTCGCGCATCTGCCGCTGTTCGGCCTCGGCGATCTCGGCTTCATGCCCCATGAGGAGACCGGCAAATTCATCGCCGACGGCAACACTAGGCCCGGCGGCAAGCTGCCGCTCAACACCAATGGCGGCGGCTTGAGCTACATGCATTCGGGCATGTACGGCATGTACGCGCTGCAGGAAAGCGTGCGGCAAATGCGCGGCATCGCGCCGGCCCAGGTCAAGGATGCGAAAATCTCGGTCTGTCACGGCGTCGGCGGCATGTTCGCGGCGAGTGGTACGATCATTTTTACGAACGAGAAGTGACGTCAGTCATTCCGGGATGGTCCGAAGGACCAGACCCGGAATCTCGAGATTCCGGGTTCACGCTTCGCGTGCCCCGGAATGACTGACAACAACAGGAGACTCCAAATGACAAAATCACTCCAAGACAAAGTCATCATCGTCACCGGCGCGGGCCGCGGCATCGGTCGCGAGATCGCGCTGCTCTGCGCGGCCGAAGGCGCCAAGGTCGTGGTCAACGACCCCGGCGGTGCCGCCGACGGCGCGGGTAACAGCGCAGCCCCGGCCGAAGAAGTGGTCGAGGAGATCAAGAAGCGCGGCGGAATTGCCGTGGCCAATTTCGAATCGGTGGCAGAAGCAATCCCCGCGAGCAAGATCGTGAAGACGGCGACCGATCATTTCGGAAGGCTCGATGGCGTCGTCAACAATGCCGGCATCCTGCGCGACATGATCTTCCACAAAATGAGCGTGGAGGCCTTCGAATCCGTCATCAAGGTCCATCTGATGGGCTCGTTCTATGTCAGCCACGCCGCGGCCCGGCTGTTCCGCGAACAGGAGAGCGGCTCCTTCGTGCACTTCACCTCGACCTCGGGCCTGATCGGCAATTACGGCCAGGCCAATTACGCCGCCGCCAAGCTCGGCATCGTCGGCCTGTCGAAGTCGATCGCGCTCGACATGGGCCGCTTCAACGTGCGCTCGAACTGCGTCTCGCCGTTCGCCTGGACCCGGATGATCGGCACCATCCCGACAGAAACCGACGCCGAGAAGGCCCGCGTGGCGAAAATCCAGCAGATGGGACCGGAAAAGATCGCGCCGGTCTGCGCGCATCTGCTCAGCGACGCCGCCAAGGACGTCACCGGCCAGATTTTTGGCGTACGGATGAACGAAATCTTCCTGTTCGGCCAGCATCGTCCGGTGCGCTCGGTGCACCGCAGCGAAGGCTGGACGCCACAGACCATCGCGGAGCACGGCATGCCGGCGCTGAAGGGATCATTCTCCAAGCTCGACCGGTCGGCGGATATTTTCACCTGGGATCCGATCTGAGAATTTCGTAGCCTCGGGTGGAGTAAAGCGCTGCCATCTCAGGTTGCTCGATAGTTTGCCCGCATTATGCCGAATTGCGGGCGCATGACTTTCTTCCCAACAACAAAAAAATGGGAGGAAGTCATGACAAATCTTACTGATACACCCGACCACCAAGCCAATGCGGTATCGAGCGGGCTCGATCGCCGCATGCTCTTGCGCGGTGCAACCGTGCTGGCCACCACGGCCGTGACCATGAAAGCGGCCGCTGCGGCCAGCGTTGCGCCACTCGGCCAAACCGGCGCTCCGACGACAGCCACCCAGCCACTTCCCCTTGGACCACTCCCCGGGGCCCGCTATCCGGACGCCCGCCTGGAGTCGCTCAAAAAGAAGGGGGTCTCGTTCGGGCCCACCGGCTTCCCGGCCTTCGCCGGCACCATGGCCGTCGAGCGCGTCGCAACCGGGTTCCGCTGGGCCGAGGGACCGGTCTACTTCCCGGCCGGCCGCTACGTGCTGTTCTCCGACATTCCCAACAACCGCATCATGCGCTTCTCGGAGGATGACGGTCACGTCAGCGTCTACCGCCAGCCGTCGATGAACTCGAACGGCAACACCATCGACCGGGAAGGACGCCTGATCACGTGTGAACATAGCGGCCGACGGGTCACCCGGACCGAACTCGATGGCTCCATCACCATCATCGCCGACAAGTTCAACGGCAAGAAGCTGAACTCGCCGAACGACGCGGTCGTCGCGGCCGATGGTTCGATCTGGTTTTGCGATCCAGCCTACGGTATCGGCGGCTTTTATGAGGGCATCAAGGCCGATCCCGAGCAGGACAAGAAGAACGTCTACCGGGTGGATCCAAAATCCGGTGACATCAAGATGGTCGTCGATGACTTCGTGGAACCTAACGGGCTTTGCTTCTCGCCCGACGAGAAGAAGCTCTATATCTGCGACACCGGCTTCACGGACGGGCCGGACAACCCGTCGCATATCCGCGTT
>Ga0307515_10006010_pt1 | contig 24424 bp, 17 predicted proteins | sample 17_EM_MG_FD_194513 | JGI IMG/M metagenome (GOLD analysis project Ga0307515, IMG submission 194513) | Populus trichocarpa ectomycorrhiza microbial communities from riparian zone in the Pacific Northwest, United States - 17_EM | ecosystem: Host-associated > Plants > Roots > Unclassified | place... | reverse complement strand
TTGTGGTGTTGTCTGAGAGTTGGGGGATTGTTAGGGCAGTGCCTGGGAGGGGGGAGGTGGGGTTTGGTGGGGGTGCTGTGTTTGTTGGGGTTGCGCTGGGCTGTGATGCCGGGGCGGGGGTGGGCGAGGATTTCCGCTGGCTAAAGATCCCGCCGATGGTGGAGCCGATGATGATTAGGATTACGCCGATGATGATGAGGGCTAGCCAGACCCGGCGACGGCGGGGGGGAGGAGGCGGGGCGGTGGCGGTGTCGTAGTCCGGCGGCTTCACGTTGCCTGGCCATGGCGGGGGGAGGGGCTCGTGGGCCCTGTGATGGGGTGGAGTGGTGGGTGGGATCCATTGTGGTGCGGCGCTGGGGTCGCGATTGGGAGAGACCTGGAGGTCGCTGTAGTCGGGTTGGGATGGCTCGCTGCAGTCGGGTTGGGAGGAGTCGGGTTGGGATGACTATGGTTATCAGTCTCTCTTCGAAACGAATCAGGCAGAGGGGAGAGCGGAAACGTACTGGTACCATTGCTGTGACGATGAGGGCGATGTAGTTGCAAGCACCGGGTAGCGGAAGGGAACTAAAGACTATGTTGATCGCCTGGTTTTTTACGTGTGGGGCAGAGGTGTCAGCCGTGGTCGGGTGGCATGGGCTGATTCGTTGATGGTTGCCAGATGGAAGCAGTAGAAGGCCAATTGCGGGGTGTGGGCGCATCAGCTGGGGTTGGGCTTGCATGTGGGGCGCAGATGCAGGCGTGTGGTTGGATGTGTCTTAGGTGGGCGGATGTGAGGGGCCGGAAATGTGATGGACCTGAACGCGACGAGATAAAATTAGTCGCGCCCAGCCAGAAGCTAACAGGTGGGTTTAAATAGCCATGAGTATTTTGGGATCGGTTTGGGCAGGTTCAAGAGGGAGAGATTAGATCTGATTGATGCGATTAGATTGATCTGGCCAGGCTAAATTTGCTTTTTGTAGTCATACCGGTAAACGGCTGTTCTGTTCAAGCTTTTAATTCGCTCAATCGTACTCGTAAAAAACAAGACATCATTGATATCACGTTGATTAGTTTCGGGGCTACATCTATCAGAACGTGTAGTCAGAGATCATCGGTGACACCAATCTCGCTAGCCTAACGGCACGACCCGCTGTCACTCATGATCGGCACCCGCATTTATAGGATTAACCCTTGACTGGGATAGCGTACCAGTTCAGATGAAACCAGGGGTCGACTCTAGATCGCTACCAGCGGGTCGTCCCGCAAGGGTTTATGATTATCAAACGAGACAGTGACACCAACCGGATACGAGACTGCGGAATGATGATACACATCATCAGTACGCACGTCAGACTAGTGCCCACCCACAACCTCAACAATCACAATGCTGCTAGCTACACAGTTTCTCTACGGATGCATCATCTACTTATGTAGATATTCTACCCTGCGAGCTCCTTTATATAGATATATATAGATGTCTGTTTCGTCGGTTGAAGTAACTGCAGCTGCGCAGGCGGCCGGGTATGGTGCCCACACTATCTTCACGAAGCTGACATTATTCTGCTACGTTACAAGGGACGTCTGCTAAAATTGTGCCTGCTGAACCATAGTCCTAGGGATTATGTCTCTGAACTGAATACACCCAGCCTAACCCTACTCACTCGATAGAGCCCACGACACCGCTTGATAAGGTAGATTTCTGGGTTCGATTGCCACACATGTCCTAAGTGCTATCTACTGAATCCTGGGTGTCATAATCACTGTATAGTTTTTAGAGATGTTCGTAATGAGCGATAGTTTAACGTATGAATCTACCGTGTCAATTATAGGTAAAGGCATGGAGTTGCAGGGGAGAGCAAACATTGGGATTGTCCGGTTTTGAAACACCCTAACATTGCTCCTGCGAATATTACCTTACCATACAAGCAAGCTGTACAAATCTCGGGTTTTTCTTTTTTCTTTAGTTCACGGTGGCTATAACAACAAAGTTTTGTTAGTTGGAGGTCTCAATGACCGGCGGAGTGATATCCTACGATACTAAAGCCTAACTCAGGGATCGCTTTTCCAATTCATGCCACCTAGTGGTACTCGGAATCGTTGCGGAATTAGTTTCGTTCGGCTTTATCTCTCTCGTTGTACGCTCATCACGATGAACGTTACAAGTTAAATCATATCACAATAGCTGCTCGTGAAAATCGGAGAATTGGTTACTGTGTATCGGGTGACCTAGAACTGATACTACAGCATGAAAAACGTTCTCCACATTAGTTTACATGTGGAACTGGTCTCGGTATTTCGGATGATCCTCCTATCCTCCCAGGATTTCTTTGCTTGGGCAATGTCCCACTCAACACGGAGCATCAATGGCGTCGGAAGTAGTACTCACCAGGCAGAAAATCGTCTTGGCTTTGTTACAAGGTTATGCTTCTATATGGCAGAAGACAGACCTACTATTAAAAGCAAGGAGGTCGGGTTTTTATAACGTGATCGATCCGTATTAGAGTGCTAACAGTTTTGTAAGCGTTCTAATCTGTCATTGAACCGCGTATTCGGATGGTTGACTGAATCGAAGGCACTTTACCACTAATAGGAAATATTAAAAATACATATAGGTAAGCCTGGAATGGTAACATACACTAGGAACAAAATCCGGGGATTAACCAGATTACGCCAGAGCCCAGATTACCCATGTTGTTCTGTTCTAGATTAAATGGAGTTAGATACTTTAGATACTGAATTTAATCACAGGAACGAGAGTAGCAAACCCGAAACCTCAAACCTTACAATTCCCTAGCTCGAATAGCTGCTCCTCCCTCCCAGCCGTCCTTCAGTTACTCTCGCTTCTCCTCAAACTCCCACTTCTTGCCACCTTGCTTGCAGTGTTCCCGATGGGTCAGAGCGGTAATTTTCAATTAACAATCTTTGCACAGGTATGGCGTACCAGCCCAGACTAGAACCGCTCAGGTTCTGTACTGTCTAGTCCTACACATTCTTAGACTGTGCTGCCTGCATTAAGGGTTAGGTATATATTTGCTACGGTTGGACTGATATTGGGAAAATATCTTCAGATCAAGCCAGATAGGCGCACAGGACTGCCATAATACAACTTCGGAATTGCTATGCATGGAAGCGCGTGCGGATGGATCGCATTTTTACCCTTGTTCGGCGAAGAATGCATACCGAGCCCGGATAAATCTCGACAGAAGGAATGTACCGGTCTAGACAGGGACGGTTAGTGTAAGACCGGCAGTTTTTGGTCCATACCGCAGACCGGAAACGTCCAGACCGGAGCGAACACTGCAGGGCAGTAAGTTTCAGCAAATCCCGGCCAGGACGCGCATAGCTGGTCAGCTATCAGAATGACCCACACCTACAGAAACTGCACCGATTGGATAAACTACGATTCGAAGGTAAATTCAGTGTAGATTCCTAGAGGTAACCGCAGGTCGTTGTCAAATCTACAGTGTTCACAATGGACTCTACATATGGAACTCTTCCGACATAAATTATAGATTTCCAGTTCAGGAGTTGACGATAGTCATCCTCATGTAATTAACAATGTGTAATCTAAAAGCCGACAGGCAGCCCAGTCACCATAGTCATTTGCAGTCATTGAAATCGCTAGCCTGACTTACGTCGTTTGAGTAAGAGCGGCCCTGTTGGGCCCGATCTGCAGACCACAGACCCACGGCTCATTAAGAAATCTACTTGCTCAGTTACCGCACACTAAATAGTATGTCTTTTGATTAACCGCTGCCCCAGAGGTAAGACACGTACATCCCCATAACCGTAAAACCCTGAAATTTTCATCACCCCGGATTATAGCTACCTACCCAGAAAGGGCCTGGTGGAACCCACGGCGAACATCCCGGTGATTTGTTAGATACTGAGGCTGCGAGACTGACATCAGCTGGTGTGGCTCATTGGCCGCATGCTGCACACAGAAGGCTAGATAATCTACATTAAACCTACACCCCAGCCGACGTTCACTTTAAGCAAAAGACTTGATAGTTATAGACAATGACTCTTTAGTTATTCATATAGCGACCACCAATTTATGGTTCGCATATCTGAATCAAAAGTACCAACTGGAAGCCCGAAAAGTAATAATACAAAGCATATTTATGATACCAGCATCTTTCAGTCCCACACACATCCTGCAGACCCCTACACGTTGGGAAGGTTTTTATCCAAGGCTGCAGCAAAAAATGCAATTTCGAACAAACATGCCTGCCGGAACGCAATATTCCACTTCTCCCAGTTTGTCTCACAATTATACGAATCAAGATTGTCTTCAAGATATCCTACCATTTGGTTGTCCGTCAGCGGTCCAGCGGAACAGTGGGGATGTCAGAACACACTTAATAGTTCCTTGGCATACATATCATCAATACTGTATGAGTACCAATACTGGTAGAAGTATGTATCTTCCACACCTGCAGATAGTCAGAATTCAAGTACAACGAGCAAATATCCGCCTAGAGAGAAACACACGCACCAGACCCCCCATCCCGCAGTTTTTGCGCGATACGGTTCCAACCCTAGTCACTGTATTAGCGTCGGTGCCCTTCCTACCTCGGGGTACGGTACACTATTACTCACAACGATGCATGGAATCATCCTAACATAATTTGAGAAGACGTCATCAGTCATAGCTGAGATCTGCTCCCACGCCGTGTACCCTAAGACCGGCGGCGAGCTCCTCTCATCCAGTAGTTCTTGTTCGTTGATTTCCATTTGGCCAACGCAGATATCGAAGAAATCATCGACATACTTCATCTCGCAGGGAAGGTGCTCCACCATCTCCCGCAATCCCGCCGCCGAGTGAGAAGTAGGATGTTGCAGGTAGCGGTAAGTGACGAAGCGGACGTATTCGATTAGGTACCTGTAGTCTTGCTATACGTAGGTTACTCTTGGTCATGCATTAATATCATGATATTTCTAATGTTACCTTGGCGTAGCCTTGGAAAATGGGATTGAAATCATCGCCGGAGGAGTTGTAGCCTGTGGCGCAGAATGGATTTTCGAGGAGCATGAGCCAGACATCTTCGTTTTTGAAGATGAGTTTTTCGAGGATTCCGATAGCAGGAAATGTGGGTGCAATGTTCGGGAGGTTACCGGCTACTAGTTAAGTTAATTATTCAGTGGGAGGCAAAACATGTACAAACAGTCACGTTTCGCTAACTTGAACGGGCCGCGTTGTGACTCAAGGTCTTGCACGTAGGCATAAAGATGACCCGATTTGAAGGATATTTCCATTGGTACTCTGGTTCTGGGTGACGGAGGTGGAGGTTGCGATGATTGAAATGAACATTCCGGATGAGAGAATTACTTGAGTTATCGGTGGGCGTTATATACTCATAACTCCCCACCATACAAAGTTAGAAGAGCGGGAGCACGAAATTAGGAATTTGGTTTACTATGCAGACGGATGAACTCTAGCGGTTGACCTAAATGCACAGAATCGAGATATTTGTCACACAATCTTTCCTACCGCTGCAGTTGAGCGGATTTGAGTGACGTAGGATGATATGGCTGCATCTGAGACATTGACGCGCCCACCAACAATCTGCCGTTGAAAAACTCCTTGCAACATGGGTAGAACCAAAAAAGCAAGGTGCCTTACTGCTCAACTAATTGAAAATGAAGGTTTATGGCCTAGTGCAAGCTTATTGGATTCAATTGATGGCAAACAATCACATGTATCTCTATTGACTGCGGGGTTTAAACATAAGATAGCTGTTTGGTATTGAATCCAGCTCACTCATGATCCAATTGCAAAAGCACAGCGGGATTAGATAGCCAGCCATGCATAGTAATCAGCGACCAAACTTGGGAGCAGGATATTGAGGCGGCAGAGTGGAAGCCTGCTCTTTGTGGTGTATGAATAATTTATTGACATCACAATTTACCCCACTTCATTGTGCTAGTCTTCGGGTTTGTAATAATTGCACGTCTGAATTTTATCTTATAGATTTCACTGTTGCTATTTGCGTGATCGCCATCGGCGGCAGTGGACCGCAGACTGGCCCGATACCGGTCATTTATCACAAGTGATTGGATTGTCTATTCGATTGCGTAAGAGAGTTTCACCCCCAGATCCGTGGAGGTCATTATTCACTGAATCGTTCATAATGGGATGAAAATCGGATATGCCGGAGCATATCGGATTTTCCGCAGTCTGGGTCGGCGACACTTCCGAAAACAGTGGAGATACCACTCTAAATGTGCTACGTGAAAGTTTCTGCCCTACACACCACACCGGAATGATTCTTTCCAGTATTCGAGTAAATTTGTTGTGCACAGTATTCCAAGCAAATCAGGACGGAATAGCTGTCACTCCCAAGCCAGCCGCTCCTACTTTGCAGATGCGTTGATGTTGACGAATGGACTTTTGGAAGCTGCATTCACTATTACGATGTAGCGGTATATGAGTTTCCATACAATTTTGTCATTATTATGCCATTTCTAGAAGTCACATGGTGTAACGAGAAGTTAGCGAACTTCATCCTATTTCCATTTGAGAAGACTTCAAAATGTGCCTTTGATATAGAGGCTGGAGAATGCTCCCTCAGTGATCCGTTGAAAAACTCGATTTCGAACAAATGCACCTACCGGAATGCAATACTCCGTTTCTCTTCGTTTAGGTCATTACGATAACTGTGTTTATTTATAACCTCCTAGATACTCTGCGATAGTCATGGTTAGTTTGTGCCTCAGCATACCGTCGAGAAATTCACAGTAAAGTCTGTCTGCTGAGCCACAAGTCTCGCTACCCTCGAACCAGTACTTATAGAAGTACGAATCCTTGTCCTTCTAACAGTGAGGATTAGTAAGTATGTTTAGCTGCTTCAAGGGAGTGGCATGTACCAAGTTCTCCCCTGTCCTTCAATTTTTCTGCGATTCGGTACCAGCGCTACTCAATATATTAACTGGTGGTCATCTCCCCAACGGCGCAATGCATCTTTCATCCACCCACGTAAATGCAGGGAATCATCCTAGCGTAATTGGAGAAAGCATCATCAGTTATTGCAGCGAGCTATTCCTTGGTAGTATACCCAATATTAGTGAAGTCTTCCCATTCACTCATTTACAGCAGTCAATCCCCATTTCGTTAATGCAGGGGTAGTTGTAATCTCTCTCTTTAACCTCCCCGGGGGTTACTGTGGGAATTCGGATCGATGTTAAAAAGTGGGTTCAACCACACAATATGTACGTGAAGTAGGATCATGCAGGAAGCCGAGAGTAACGAACGCACGTATTCGATTAGGTAGCGGTAGACCTGCTACACGTTCCCGAGTTGTAAAACTCTCGAGGTTTTATGAAGCCGCCAAGATTAGGAAAGGTACCTTGGCGTAACCTTTGAAAATCTCGTTGAACTTGGTGCGAGATTTATAGCCCTTCGCGCAGACTTTGTTGCCTAGGAGCTTTACCACACGTCATTGTTTTGCGAGGTGAGCTTATAAATTATTCTGTGGGGTCGATTGGATCGCTGTTAGGGGGAGATCGAGATCACAACCTTCTATTACGCTAAATCAGTGATTAGAAAGGTGAAAAATCGGCATCCTATCATCAAGCATCGCTAGGCGGTTAGGGCTGCTTTGGATTCTATTTCTTTTGCGTAGGTAAAGAAGTGGCTATATGCGTAAGTGACACCCATGGCGGTTTTTTCTTTTTTCTTTTGAGGGGGGTTAAGGTTCGATTGACGTGTTGGTAATGCTTGTGATAGATTAACTGATATGAAGGAGGGAATTCAGGGTTATGTCAAGGTAGTACGTACCTGCACTCCCCGCTTTGTAAAGGTACAATGCTACGCGAATTGCAAGGAAACCAGAAGTCGGTTTCGTTCTCCCAGATACATACTTATATAACGTTCTGCCTAGCTGCAAATAACCGAATAGTGTTATAGCAATCAGTAACGGTTGCTCCGTAGCAGTATTGTATCAACCGCCTAGAACCGAAACTTCAAACATATTTTGTAGCGGTAGGGCTGGAATCAGAAAATCACAGTGCTTGAATCACCCTCCCGGCGGAACCTGCCATATAGAATGTGGAATGGCTTCCCCAGTGCTCGATTATTTGGGACACGTGATAATAAAGACTGGACCCCACGGATACAGACGTTTACACTTCCCTAAAGAAAAAAATCCAATTCGTCCGGAGAGAACCTCATCTTGTGACTACCTCAGAAGTACTGAGAAGTGACAGAGATTATAAACTTCAATCTACCTCCATGCCGCGATTTCATATCTCGGTATTTATGTACATATTTGGCAGTTTTACACTAGTGCATATATGCCTCACCAATCAGTCATCTCGGCTCCGAGAACGAGTCCCGTGCAAATGGAATGACAACAACCATCAGCAGGTTGTAGGGCTAGTTTCCGCAATTGTACATCCAACTTAGCCAATGATATCCGACCATTCACTTTATCTCACATGACGCTATCTATCCGAGTTTCAAACGACAACCGCCTATGCCTAGTTTCAACCTTGTCGGATTAGCTCTTCAGCTATAGCTTTTGTGCCACCACTTATCTGCATGCATGCGGGTCGGCCCGCAGCCTGTAGCACATCACAAGGTAATTAATTGAGTCATCCGTATTATGGTGGATGTCCAGTATTCATTTTTCGTGATTAGTGGTCGCATTGGTGTTTGATGCACGCTACCGAACCTACCTATGATACAGGTAAAGGTTATCCGTAGTCTAGACACAGAACACCCCGAAACTCGCGAATGAAACATGGTATATCCGGAACGACCATGTCATGATCTCAGACCATTATACGTATTGCATCCACTTTGTGGCGTTAGCTTGCATGTTGTTACACATAGCCCTTTAGCAAGGTGATGCTTTATCTCAAGTAACCAGAAAACTCTAGGTAGTAATAATTCACACCACTAGCAACTACCCCGCACAGGAATAACGTCATATTTACAAGTTCTAACCGAATTCGACTGCATGAATTATGACTTGATATGTACTTCTGTGTATTTTTCACGGCGTTCTCTCAAGCTCACTAGCAAATTAGTGCCCTTGATTACTAACCTTAACAGCCTCGCCGTGTGCCGTACCACAACTAACGGGTCAATTACAGTCCTTTCTTGACGTCATGTATAAGCTTACACGTCAGAGAGAATGAACGACAGAAAGCAGCTATTGTTGTATCACGCGAAGCTATACAGAAGTGGGATACTGTCAAAGAGGTTCGTGACACTGTCGAAAACGTTACGTATGCTTCAATGTGTGTCTTAATTATGAGTTAACATCATATACCCTAACTGGAACGGACATTTTCAATGAATGGTGCGAGAACTAAGTCACCCACAATCACTAAGCGCGGCACCATGTTACGAAGTTGTTTTTACAAATACTAAGGGCATACTCATGACGGTAGCAATGAGATAGTTATTTGCGAAACTATAAGATATGTGTAAGCTAAGCTAGTTTCGTGGTGGATATGCCTGTGGTCGCACAGGCTTTTGACTGGGCTAGTTTAGCATTTTAATCTATAGGTCGTCGATTTGGCAGCGTATAACTCCATGAGGCGCTGTATTGTATGCCTAGAGTTTAGGAATGATTAAGGATTGCCGTTGAATAACTAGGATAGGCCTGAATGAGTGCGAGCAATTGCAAATGTAATAGTATCTAATTCAACGATGCAGGCCAGGCCCGCCAGGGTTTGAATATTATCACAAGTTCAAAGAATTACTTCATCCAATCGCTGCAAAAGCTTGTAGACCCTTCGAACGTTGGGATGCTGTGAAGAGTGAAGATAACGTTATATCTGGAGTGCTGACAACGTGCGGGTAACATTCCTAGGTACAATTTTGGTTGGCAGTCATAATCGTCCTCGAGAGATAGGAGGGCCCGATGCCTCCATAGCTAGTCAGTAATTCTTTCGCTGGCGCTACCAATGAGACACGGCGATCAGCGCTGGAAACCTTCGAATTATCTACTCATTGCGTCACTATGCCGTATGATAACACGGAATGCCATTTAGGCATGCCCCCCGCTACTACGCAGCTCAGTTAGACAACCCCAACAACTACGAAATCTTTGAATGTGGAACTTAGAGCTCCGTGGTAACAGTGGACCAATCCACAACAGCTTTATTCGGAGTGTTCCGAGCTGCAGGCATTCTTCATATGCCGTGGGGGCTGTGGAACAGTAAGCCGGCCGCGGCCGAACGGAAGATTGATCTCAACCGTGTGAGAGATTGCACGCAGGGTTACAAGATCATGGGTGGCATGGCACAAGGTTCGGAGTACGGTTGGTTGGTGTCGTTGGTGATCAAACCATACCATCATCCAATAGTCCTGACCCCGGCTGCCAGCCCTGAGAGCTGCTTCTTGCAATTCGTCGAAACTTTATTCGACTCCAAAGTCAAGCTTCTGGATAATAGCTGCCTGTACACGTGCTGCATGGCTGTCAGCTGTCGTAATTGGGCATACGAGGTAATCCAACCCATAGGCATTTAGTTGTAGCCTGGTCTTTGCAACCCTGAAGGGTCGGCGGCGGTTAACTAGTTAGGTTATCAACACTCTTGGCATCCGTAGGAATCTCGCAGATCTGCCTTATGGTGAGAGCTCAATGGCGACGAGATGTGTAGACACATATGGTACAATACTAGTAAAACGTCTGCAAGAGTCTGTGGAACTTCAATACGTATGAGTACTTGTGACGCGTGATCGTCCGAAGTATGGTTGCTGGTACAATAAATACTGAATCCTTGTCGGCCCTTGCGGATCCTAGCTAGTCAAACACTGCCAACCAATGCGCAGCCTTGTCAATCACTGAGGCTGCGCCCCCTCTGAAAAATACCAATGTATGATACTTGATAACACCAAATAAGAGTGCACTCGCTCTTGGGTGACGAAAATAGTGTTCGCAATCTTCCGGTGGGTTGTCGATATGGGTTTTCCGTAGTCGTATACCATCGGGGAAGTGGTTGAGGGATATCATACCATTTAAATGTTTGAAAGGATAGCATGAGGTCGCTTCTCGAGTGGAAACTAGTTAACGCTTTAACCGATGCACAAAAACAAGGGCCATGCTTCACAAGTATCTTCTCCAGTCATCGTCAAACGCACCAACACACTATATAACCTGATCTTTATGCAATACAACCAGAAAATTAGGTGTACTAGTATTTAGTTTGAAGAGTTTTATGAATTGCCATAATATATCAGTTCCCTCCCCTGACCCCAATCCAATCAAACATCAATCAATTACAAAGGTAGCCGTGATTTCTCAATAGCCTCCACACTCAGATCTAGCTGGAACACCCACACAAACGTGTCCGTGCTCGCGTGGCCATCGACTCGGGGAAGATGACCCGATAATTTGTGATCCCAACTCTATTTGTTCATCCGTCGTCTTTTTCCTTTTGTGGACCTACACCGGAAAATTTTAGCTTTATCCTACCGAAGAAAGAAAATCTGAAGGTCAATCTGAGATTCAAATACAGGCTATAAGGTTAGGATTTGGATTGAGCTAAGAAATTGGAAAGCAGCTCTACATAAAGTAACGGGACATACATTTTCCCACCAACCAACGATCCATGTCTTAATACCCGTCCTGTACTTGATGCATAGAGCAATTACCACCACTAAAAGCCCACAGGCTGCAATTACGATTTGCACCCAATCTCCTGGAGTAACTCCCGTCGGGCGGTAGTCATCGTATATATCGTCTATATTGCTAGGTAAAGGCGGTGCTGCTGACATGGTTGGAATGCTCGATAAATTACCTATTCAATTGCGCCCCGGTCGAAGTAATAATGGTAGAATCTCTAGTTGTGAGACTGCACTGTTTGAATCTCTTATATAGGCTCTCGGATGTTCGAAACGTTCGATAGATGCGCTGGTATTTCGATGCAGTATATTCCTTTCAACAATGTTCAGCACGCCGGCCAGCACTGTGTCTAGGGTGAAGTTAGACTGAACTGGACTGAGTAGGCAGCTAACTGTATGGATGAATGTAGCGCCGGATGGCACCTTTATATGCATATGCAAACTATCCCTGGTTTTGCGGTTCTTACTGATTGAACATATATTGTTTTCGAGTTCGTAAACGCGTCATAACTGGGCATCGAGCTAACCCAAAAACGGTTCTCACTGAGAAAACACAGGTTGCGCTTCCCCGTTGTAACTTAGTGACATACCTCACCTTCATGTATGCTTAGGATGTTTGCTATCAACTACGATTGGGCGCCTCACAGCATGCTCCAGAAACCATGCTGCAAAGACTTTGTGCTCGAAGCGTCGGTGACGGATAACGGCCGAGGATGCGTATACGTGTCAGATACGTACTTCTTTCTTCACCGTTTGTCTTGAGCAGTCGCTTAGCCATCGCTGGCTGTAATGCATTGGCTTAACTTAATGCGATTATTGTACTAGCAAACCGAGCTATATGAATAAATGGTAGCTGTTCCGGCAATTTTCACCTACTCACGTCAAGAATACCCTGGAATCAGATTAGTGTGGGAAAATTTCACAGAACCAGATGGCTTCAGCCATGCTCACAGTGCGTCTCGTTCCAGTAAAGAAGCTGCAACAGTCTCGCATGATGATTTCAGAGCCTTAACTCTGCGATACGGGTCCTATATCTTGTCATTGGCCCATATGTAGAGCCAGGATCTATTATCATCCCGGGGATACCGCCATCACCGAGGGATTTTAGCTGACAGTTCGAGGACACGTTTTCCTGACATTAATTAACTTATAATGCTAAAACTTACAGGTATTACAGATTGATCAATACTATGGGTTTCGTACACACTATGGAGCTATACTCTAGATCAGCACCAGCAAGAGGCAGCTTTTTTCCATCATTAACCGTACGAGATTGCGGTTTATTCCGTTGCGCTCTGCCGCATTAGCACGTAGTGGGGGCCTCAGAGGCTGAGCCTGCGAAGGAACGCGCACATGTGTAGGTACGCATGCACTCGATCTGCATATCTAGCGTACGGAATAACCTAACACTAGTGTTTTTAAGGGAGGCTAGATTCGAGCTTAATCACTTGAACAATTCCGAACGCAAGGCTAGGATGGACTGCTCAGTTTACACTGTGTTCTCGCCATCTTGTAACTTTCTCGCAAATTGGGTTTGTAACGATATCTATAATGGCATGTAATTTGTAGGAGCCTTTTCCATCCCCCAGATGATAGCTATAATGTCTTGCTGCGCGACGCAAAGAGCAACCACCTTGATGTTGAGGTCACCACAACCGCTGAATCGCTATAATTTATTCTAGAATTTGCCCGAGTTACATTTAGTTCTACTAGGGGAACCCTGTCTGCTCTAAGCTCTTCTTATATGCTGATTTGTTGTTGTGCTGGTGCTTGAGTTTCTAAATACATTTGTTGTTGCATCCTACCGTGAGATACAACTCGGTTGCATCCATTAATATGGAGGGAGAGTTATGTTGTCAGTTTCTCTCGTTCCCAACATTCCGCTTTATCAATCTTTTAACAAGTACAAGGCAGGGTCAGTCAATCAACACCTCCCCCGAGCTCTGTCTGCCCTGTGATATAGATCCCAATAAGAAAATATATCAAATTACGGTTCATAGGCTAATTTGCCAACCGGTAAACTTGCAACATGCCGAAGCGGGTCGCAGAAGTGGACCTGGTTTGTGAGTTAAAACTACGGATCGATTGTCATTTAGTAAATGAGTGCACGTGAGGATATAGCGACCTAGGAGATTAGTTTAGATCAGATGGTGATCGGATAGATCGGAGCTTAGTTTAGAGCTAATGAGAGCTTCTATACTCTATCGTCATAGAGTATATCATCGAAAGATCGAAAGTTTAGTTGAGGCTATTAATATCAAGTTGGTGATATTTATTTTTCATCAGAATGGGATCCTACTCTCAGCGGCTGCTCGACGAAGAGTATTTCTGTATGTACCCTGTATGTTACGCGAATACCAACACCCAATTTTCTCTGCTTTTTCTTTATTGCAACACCACAATCTGTTCGTATGATAACTTGAGGCCAAAAGAATACAGCAGGGAGTTAGCTACATTGCAATCCAGCAAGCATGTAAAATAATCAATAGCCTGTGGATCAATTTGCATTTGGTGTTTCCAAATGATTTCATGGGGTACGGAAGCTGCCGTATTTTGACTTGGCATTCGCGTAGCGTACAGATTGAGAAGATGCAATGTCGAGATTAGGTTAGATGACTGTGTGGGGGTTGGATTTACTTTTTCACGCTGTTTCTATTTTTGCTCATAGCTTTCATGTACACTCTATATGTGCAAAGATCAATGATGACTGACGTTTCTTGCGCTTCGATGCAATAAAACGTGCAGTCAATGATCTGCTGTGGCACTTATCCAACTATAAACGGCACGACCCGCTGACAATCATGATTGACACTCGCTTCCACTAACCCGACTGGGGATTCTGAAGCTCACACGCCAGCCTCAGGAAGAGGCTGGACAACTTGCAGTGTTACCCCGAAGTTCGGAGAGGCAATGCTTCGAACTCAACACCCTGAATCAACAACAACCAAAAATGTGTTCCTTAGTCGTAGTCAATGTAGATAATAAGGTTTTCTGGCCTTGACCAAGGCTGTTTGCACGTGTTGATACCACACCGATGTGAATACCTAACAAGCTTGTATAAACACTGGTATCCACCTTAATTCCACAGTTTGGTACTAGTCTTATTATAACTAGTATACAGCGTCCTGATTCTACGGGCATGATTGTACCTTACCCACTCTTTCGCGGATCCAAAGATTGAGTTGTACTCTAAAAGTTGGAACTCGAACCTTGAAGGCCTTGAAATGTGCCCTGCAGGGCTTACTCTGAGCTACAACCTCAGAGCACCACTACCACCGCAAGCAACGGTTTCGGTCAAGACCAGAAAACCTTTTGAAATATTTTACCAAGATCCAAACAACCACCGCTACAGTAAACCCTAGCACTGTCACAAGTTCAGAAGCGGTTAGTCTGTTACTGAACATCAAATACATTCGACATGGGTACGGTGTAGAGTAGTGACGAGTTGTGAGAAGCATAAGATAGATAACAGCTTCGGGGTTAGACGTTTTAGTTCGCAACTCTCGCACCCTCTAGAGCCTTATTCACAAAGGCATTTGCCTCGAGTGAACGGGCTTATCGCTCGACTTCAAAATTCACCACCTCCACGTTTCTGGAGCTGTGTGGCGTACTAATGCTACATTCATTCCTCCGTACACCCTCATTGACTTCGTTACCCGATAGTATTCCTTGTAACTACCCACTTTGAATCTGCCCCCAAAACCGCCTCCTTTATCACCGTCCCATTCCCCTCCTGAAAGTATGCTCTCGTTATACCTCTACTATCTTGTACAGCAGCCACCTTTCCGCCACTCCCTTCAACAATATATTCCGGCACCTTCGCCCATCCCTTCGCCTTCGTCCATCCCAGCTCATCCATCCCCCCTCCCTCCTGCACAAAGAAAAGCGTTATTTCCTCCGCCGTCATATTCGATCGTTTCGTCACCGTGGTAATGTCCTTCACAGCTTTCTCCGCCTGGTACACAGGGTAATACTCACTCCACCCCTTCCCCGCCTCCTCCGTATAGTCCCGGGACACGATCGCGCCGTCAGGGACTTGCCCATACACCTTGAGCCGCTGGAACCCTTTCTCGTCGATGTCGTAGCACGTCGCTAGCCCGCTCCCAGGCGAAAGCCGCAAGTCGATAGTTGAGGAGCTGTTCTCGTCCTTCATCCACCGTCCGCTCATGGCTCGGCCATATTCAATGACATACCCGTTTTCCGCCTGAGAGTAAATCCATGGTATAGGGAGGTTGTTTTCTACCCAGATGATGGCGGCGAGTTTGGTTTCATTGTAGGGGACGATGTTTTGTAAGCGGAGCGTGCCGGGTCTCCATACCCCGTTGATAAGCACCGCGTCGGAAAGGAAGGAGGAGTTGTCGAGGTAGAAGACATGGATGTGGAGTGCGCTGACTGTTGGCAAGGTGGTGCCAGAGTTGTCGGTAAAGGCGATTGCTGCAAGTGGCGTATTTGGTATTGCTTTGAATTCGTCGCCTAGCGCTGATGGCATGTCGCTGGAGCCGTCGGCATTAACGCGGGAGTAAAATAGTGCGTGCGAGAAGGACTGGTACACGACGATATGCGCATCCGCGGCAGTGGTGTTGTCGCCGAGCACGGGAACTGTGAGTGCTGTACCGTGCTGGGGTGCGGTAGGGTTTGGGGGTGGCGCTGATGCTGTCGGCGTTGCTTTCGAATTAGAATTAGGTGTTGTTGAAGGGTTCGCTTTCCTGCTGCCCACAACGCCGCCGGTTACTGCTGCAACAATCACCACAATCACAACAACCACAATGATGACCCAGAAACAACGGCGTTTCAGCCCACAGAGCTTCCTCTTCGGAGGCGGCCCGCCGATAGTGGTGAGGTAATCTGGTGGCTTTGTATTTGTATGCCACGGCATGGGCGTTGTCTGTCGTACCGGCTCCGGTCGAGGAGGCACCCACTCCGGCGCAGTGCTGGGCGAGACTTGGAGGCCGCCGTACTCGGTTTGTGAGTACTAACATTGTCAGTGAACTGTTTACGCAAAGGATCCAGAGAGAGGAACCGCCGGAACCATGATGAGGATGTAATTTGCGCTCGTAGCGGTATTGCAGACCAGCTGTGGAGTTGCTGAGGGTGGAGAGGGGATACATTTGTCATTTCAGCCGTCAAAAGAATGGAATCGCGTCATGTGTTGATTTGTTGGTGGCGCTCCGCGGAATTCAGCTGAGAGGGTGCATGTATAGTGTGTCTCAGTTGGTGGATTCAAAATGTGATGTATCAACCTATCCGGCTTCTCTCTAGCGCCGAATTACGCCAGATCCATCGCACTTAATTGTCTACTTTCCCATTTGTACTAGCTTCTACGCAAGTCAAGGCTTTGGTACGAATAATCACATGTCCTCTAGGTTGCATGTCTCCTGCGGCGCTACAAATAACCCAGATAATACGGTCCGCCGGTTCTGGAATGTTCGAACATGCAATCTCGATTGGCTGAAGAAGGCTAATCTCTCAATTTTGTGCTATACGGGAGCAAGGGAATACTAAATGTGGTAATGGTGTGGAACTTTTAATAGAACTGTTATCATGACAGCTCTCGCTAAGAATAAGACATCTCGGTTCAACTGTTGGTGGTATCGACGCATGTTGTGAGAACGCGATCCAACTAAAACACGCATATGTTTAACACATAGAGGAAGGTTTTGAAGTAGGATTCGGAGGCCTGAATGATCTGATCAACGAGGTTATAACTGATTCCTCCCTAGTCCTAATATAACGGGTCTCTTTTTGAATTTATGATATTTGTCGGTAAACACGGTCCACCGCTAACCGATTTCTGACAAGGGTGTATTCAGAACTGTAACAATTCCATAGCATCAAAACTTGCAGTCTATATTTAAAAAAGGTATAAGAGGTCGCCAATTTAAGTCTGCAGCGCGACGTACGGGTGTGTGTTGTAGCATTCGGTTGCGAAGCGTGGCAGAGTTACGCTTTACCACCCTACCTACACGCCGCCTGCCCATGTCTTCCCTCTCCACAGTCACGGCCGTGTTCAAGTCAGAGCCCTCCATTTCTCCTACTCCCCATCTACCAATAACAAAGGAAACCTTATATTATCCTCCCCCGCTCCTTACCTCATCGTCAATTGACTGTAGCTGCCACCCTTCCATTCACACTTTCTGCCCTCAACTACTTCCGTCTGCCCAGGTTTATCGCCCGAGAAGATCTGTCACAGCTAGTACGCATACCAATGCAGTATGGGTCGTTTTCGTTGCTGTCTGAGCCTGTCTCTCTTCACGATTCAAGGTTCATGGTGCATATGGTGTGATCGTGGTAGAATACCCTAACCGGCCCAAAGGCCAATGCACCATCTCCATCACAGAAGAGGCTGGTTTGGTTATATCTGCGGTTGTATGCGTGCATCATTAGGGCCTGTCCGTTCGTATACATTTCAAGGAAAATGGAGGTTTGTCCGCTCACGATGGATATCGATTTGGGAGTGTCTGGCAAAAACATCCGTATCGGTCGGACTGTTGCTGCGTACAAGAACTCAAATTATTTGTGAGGTATGAAGCTTCATCTGTCTGAGAAGTCTAAGGAGCCACCAATGTCGGAATTCTCTCCATCGCAGATGTATCTCTTGTCAGGGTTACTCTTGTCTTGGCTGTCGCTGACAGTGTAACTGTCATAAAACGTACGTTTCGGCGAGTTGCTTAAAGACTGCCGGCCGAGGTCAACACTGAGTGTTATCGGTTCACTAGAATCCACCTGCGGTATCAACAATCCCGGGCGACTATAGTATTTCGGGCCCGACATACCCCTCCCGTCGTGGTCCTTATTTCGGTGGACTGGTCGGTCTGGGGCAGGTGGCGGCTGCCCTAGGGCCTCATACAGGTATCTATATGGGACTGATGGCAACTAGGAGTAGACATTCGAGGGTGGTGCCGGTGGCTATATCAGTTGTGAGCCTTAAAATGAGCTGCGGGCGCCATGATGTCGTGAAACTTGTGGCAGTAGACCTTAAAACCAATGGTTTTGGGTACTTCAATACAGGTGGAGGACCTGAATACGAAATATAGTATAAAAATAACATGAGTTTCACTGCTCTCCGTACTTGTCTATTGTATATCATGACATCATAGAGACTACAGGGCCTGTAGGTATACAGTCCATTTGCCTCAAACGGTCTAGAATTCTCTCCCCCGAAAACTATAGTTCAGTCCCAGCCAGTGTGTTTCCCCGACGGAACAGACTATCAAGATGCATTGAATATACATTGGTACATTACTCCATCGGTGGAGCGAGCGAGCGGACACTACCAACTCATCTTGCCAAAGTTCAACCGAAGATATTGACATGATTGGTGCTATGTACGAAATCTTGGCATTCTTAAGTGGAGAGAGTGGTTGTGAGGTGAGTATCGGGGGTGTGTTGTGTATGTGCAGTAACTAGATCTTATCTTATCTGTAAGTAACTGTGTGTCTGATCAGTCGACTGAGACTTTTGTGAAAATGCAGCTTACACGTAGTATTATTCAAATTTTGCGCTAGAGCAATTACTCTACTGAAATTCAGCTATACGTTGATCCTCTCTCAGTTTGAACTTAGGGTTGCGTGTCAACAAGGGAAATCTGAGGTGGAATTGAATGCACTGTCCAGCTTTACCATTTTTGGCATTATTCAGACGCTTCACCTAAAATAGTGTCGCACCCTCAATTTTACCGTTTCAAAGTGGTTGTCTACCAGAAAAGGAGCGTCCGATCCTGTATCCCTAGACCTAAATACAAAAACTCATATTCTCACTCATTTCCTCAATCCTCACCATTACAGTGTGACAGTACTCATATCGTGGCAAGGAGAGGTTAGAGCCGCTTTAAATGTTTAGCCTGGTTGCAGTGAAGATAACCTTATTTCGTAGTGCTGACACGCGCAACAAGCATCCTTGCAAAAGCTTCGGTTGCGAAAGTCTCTGGGCCGAGTAGTGCCCGAGGTCTCAACAAAGCCGACGCTACCATAACACGTCGGCAATCTAGAGTACCCCGGTCAGATCACACTGCAGGTTAGCGCTGGCAACCTCCGAACTATATTCTCGCCCAGAGAGTACGTCGGATAACTCACAATTCCCCAGCCCGCAAAGTCTCGTGCGCACGAGCAGTAGCCCGGCAATAAAGCCAGAACTCCGAACCCTAGGTTCTGAGGCATTACGGACCTGCGGCACAACTCCTGGGGACTCCTACTGTAAATATGCATAATAGATCTAGGTTAATGTCGGATATTAAATTCTTTTATGCACTGAAGTAATGCGTGCAGTTGACTTCTTTCCAGGCTCTGTATGAAATTGTGCAGTGCGCCCTGCTTATGTAGCGTATTTTGGATTGACTACGAATATTATAGCACTCAGCAATGAAATTGCGATCGAAACTACACCATCGCGTTTATTCGGGCTAACCTTTTTGATATTTAGATATCGATAAAACTCATTGTCGGTAACTATACTTAGCAAAATTTATAAAAACTTAGGCTCGTTCCCAGCCACCTCTTAGCATACCACTATCTATCGAAAAGCTTCCTGCTTTTAAGGAAAGCGTAGCAACCAACTTCTAGGTCAAAAGAGCTCTGAACTTCAACACAGGGAAGGTAAAAGGTCGCCCTCAAAGGAGCCGAGGGAGCTCAGGAAAATGCGGATATCATTTCTATAATGAAGATTATTGTTGTACTGTAGCACCCTTTTCTCGGATAATAATGGGCTTGTTTTGGTGACTGAATATGGAGGCTTGAAGCCCTTTTTGATGCAGAAGATGTTGTTACACCCCGGTAGACGAAATCATCTTCGGAACGCAAATAGTTCCAGACTCTTTTTCGTCAGAGCTCTTTTGTCAGAAAGTGGCTGAGACGCCAGGAGCGAGTTTGGGCACGAGACTACTGAGAATTGATCTAGCGGAAGGAAGCTGTTTTACATATTCGCGAAATGGTGGGCTTACATATAAACTCCGACTCTATCCCTAACATGCTCAGTAACTTTCAATTCGTATCCTGTTCCTTTCGGGTATAGTCATGAGTAAGTATTCTTTCCTTTTGGGTATATTGTGAATAAAAGAGTAACATCAGAAGTCGAGCCAGCCAATTAAAGTCTTAGCCACACGACGATCTTTTACTCACACTATAACCGGAAGGCAAAGGATACGAATTGAAAGATACCGAACGTGTAGGGGATAATCTAAAGGTTGGGGTGGGTATATTTATTGAACGCTTCGACCCAGTTAATTCTCCTTTTATATTCTATCGTATTTCTAAAATTTACTCGAGGTAGGGAAGAAGAAGTGGGACACCCCAAATCGGGAATTGAATTTTGGTAAGAGAACAGGGTGATGACTAGGGGTGCAGAGATGTCAGTGCACAGCAATGTACTATTTGCAGTAAGCACTGAGGCATGCTTTACTAAACATATATGTTCCGACTCATACGCCAAAATTTCCCGTTTGCCAACCGGTCGACCTAGAGACAAATTAGTTAACCCTTTGGCATATGGGTTGACCTATTGGCCAATGGGAAGACTTGGGCTATGGGTCAGCCTATTGACAAAGCGGGCAACTCTTTGGCCTATGGGTCAACCCACTCGCCAACAGGATGAATTGATTAACTCCTTCAGGGTGTTTGGCTTCTCCTTCGGAAAAACCAACCAATTTTTGTCCTCGCTAACTTTTCCAGTACTGAATGAGGTCTTTGTTGCTGCATTACTCTTCAGGTCTGCGAGGAACACCTAGTAAACTGCGTACAGTCACTACGCAAAAGTCTTGGTGATTCGGTCCGTGCGCACCCCATCAAAAATACGGGGTTGTGACTTTGCAAGCTCGCTACACCTCCCACGATGCCTCTAACTGCCCGGCACGAGATGACTCTGGCAGAGAAGGGGGCAATCATCGTTCTCTTTTACTTGAGATGCTCTTTTGCAGCGATTAGCTTGATTACAGGGCGATCTTGGTCAACAGTTCGCAATTTTGTAGCTCGTGCTACTGACCGCCAATCCCTTGAAAACAACCCACGCAGCGGCAGACCATGTATTTTGACTCGGCGACAATCAAGATCGATCATGCGAGCAGTCAAGAAACACAGACAAATGACATGAGCCGAATTCCACCATATGTATGCACCAAATGTATCACTGTCAACTATTAATTGGTACCTGCGCAAGAACAACTATTGAAAGTGGCTAGCAAAGAAACGACCAAAGCTTGAGGACAAACACGTATTCCAAAGGCTACAATGGGCACTTGCACACAAAGATTGGACACATAAGGAGTGGGAAGGAGTTATTTGGAGTGATGAATGCTCAGTGGAGAAGAGTGATTCAGGGCGACAAATTTGGGTATTTCGACAACCACCTGAAAAGTGGTTCAAAGACTGCATTGCACCAAAACGAAAGGGTAGAGGGATTTCGTTGATGGTTTGGGGTTGTTTTTGGGGCAGGAACCGTGGAACCTTCTGTCCTCTCATTGTCAAATCAGTCAATAAAGGTGTCTATGTCAAGCTTCTTGAGTACCTTCTTCATCCAGTCCTTAAACGTGTTCATGACACCCTAGGGGATTCCATCTTCCAGCAAGACAATGCTCCAGTACACAAAGCAGCTGTGGTTATGGATTTTTTTAAGAAATACAACATCCAGGTAGAGGACTGGCCACCCTATTCACCAGACCTCAACCCCATTGAACATGTCTGGGTAGAGCTCAAGCGCAGGCTTCATAGGAAATACCCAGACATTGGAAACACAAAAGGAGGCCCGGATAAAGTGAAAGCAAGGTTGGCAGAAGTCCTGCCCGAGATCTGGGAGGAGATACCGGAGGCATACTTTGAGAAACTGTGGAAAAGCATGCCCGACAGGGTGGCTGCTGTAATTGATGCTAAGGGATGGTATACAAGGTACTGAGCATGTAATTCTGTTCGATTTTTTTTCTCCTTACACAGACATCATTATAAGTATCTAGACACTTTGTATTTTTGGTTTGAAGACTGTATGATCTTTGGTTGTGGTGTAACATTGATTTTTGTTGCGGGAGAGTGTGTTCACGAGGGGGCGCACAGACCGAATCACCAAGACTTTTGCGTAGTGACTGTACGTCATGGAAATCGAGGTGAATAAGCTAGATAAGGAATGGTGAGGAAGTCAGGCTATAAATATTTAAAACTAGTGAGTGGAGTGTTATGCGGTAAATTGCCGGCCGAAAACGTTGAAACGCGATGGACCTACGTCGTTAATCATGTAAATAACGTGTATAGTTGTGCCTCAGATACTGAGACTTCTCGAAGATCTTGGATTCAAATGATATTACATAGACATTGTATACTGGCTGCCAATAGAGGCTGTATGCATGTTTTGTACAATTGTTGTGCACACAATGACTGTCAGTAGGTCTCTAACGTAAGCTCAAAGGTGAGCGTCAACGGAGCGTCAACGATTTATAGTCATATCTATCCAGCAATCACCCACCTGCATAGTCGCATCCATCCAAAGAAGAAGTATTGGCCAGCTTAGTAGGGAAAATGGCAAGCCACACGCACATTGCCCTGTCATAGACATAAGCGTCAACAGAGTGTCAACGATTTCTGGTCTTACATCCTGGATAATTGCTGGGCGGTGCAACGGCATTGAGCCATAATCATAATTTTGGCGGTCTTTATAAGTAAAAATGCGACAGACGATATTGCTACTACCTCCTAAAAATGAACGTCAACGGAGCGTCAACGACTTTTGACATTGCATCATTGAAAATTCAGATGGTTCCGCTGCATCCTTGACTCATAATCGAACTATCGCCCGCCTTGCTAGGCAAAACATGGTTGCGACAACATCGGGACTATGTCCTAAATATGAGTGTCAACGGAGCGTCAACAGCTTTTGGCCTTGCATCATCGAAGATGCAAGGGCTGCTTGGCGACATTGAACTATCATCGAACTATCGGCCGCCTGTCTACGCGGAAATGGTTGCGACAACTTCGCTACTAATTCCTAAAAATGAGCGTCAATGGAGCGTCAACGACTTCTGGCCATGCATCTTGGAAGAGGCAAGGGTTGTGCGGCGACATTGACTCATAATTGAACTATCGGTCGCCTTTCTGGGCAAAAATGCTTCCGGTAAGATCAGAACCTTGTCGCAAAATGAGCGTCAACAGAGAGTCAACGATTTTTGATTTTACATGTTGGATAATCTAACGGAAATGGAACGCAGAAAACCTGCAATGAACTCTTCGGCAGCCTGTAATGGCAAAATTGTTGGTGATGATATTTCGTCCGCCTCCTACAATTGAGCGCCCACACAGCGTCAACAGTTTTGGTGGATGCTCAGATTGCTACACAGCGATGTACTGCATCGGGCAGTTCCTAAATTGAGTTTTATGCGGTCAGTCTTCGCAATCTATCCTTGTATACAACTTCACAAATATGCATGCAATGTCTTACAGATCTAATTTTTTTGCTTGTAGTTGTATAGTCAATATTTGAGAAATTGCAGTCCTCATTACTGTATCATCAGTTACGCCAGTCTTTCGAGTCGGATCAACCAGCGTTCCAATTCTTACTGCCATGTCGCATTCCAAATCTTTGAACACCTCTTTACTCGAGCTTATGATCTCTTCCAAAAGTGAACGTGTCTTTATTCGTGATTTGAGCAATCTTACATTGCAAATCATTTTTGATGCGTGGTGGGATTCAATGAATGAAGGCTCGAAGCGGCCTATTGCTTGGAATGATTCTAGACATGCACCGTCATGGCGATTCTATTTACACTGCGGAATTGAAGCGACAGGCAGCCCTGGCATCATATGTATCGTTTGTCATCAAGTTCTTCGCCATCCATCAGAACATGGGACCAGCTCAATGGGGAAACACTTGCTTGCAAAAGCTCACATCGCAAAGTTA
>Ga0307515_10006009_pt1 | contig 24426 bp, 25 predicted proteins | sample 17_EM_MG_FD_194513 | JGI IMG/M metagenome (GOLD analysis project Ga0307515, IMG submission 194513) | Populus trichocarpa ectomycorrhiza microbial communities from riparian zone in the Pacific Northwest, United States - 17_EM | ecosystem: Host-associated > Plants > Roots > Unclassified | place... | reverse complement strand
TATGGGGGTGCCGGAAGGCAGGGTCGACTCGTACACCCATATCGCCGGAAGAACGTGTCGGTTCGGCAAAACCGGCAAGATTATTACTGTCGTCGAGAGGATTGAAGAGGAAGTCGATAATGGGAAGGGTGGGAAGGAAAAGAGGGTCGTGAAGGATGAAGAGAAGAAAATGAGGGGGATCCTGAGAGAGATGAAAATCATTCCGAAGAGGGTTGACCACTTTGATTACTAGAACGAATACAGTAAGAGGTTAATGCTTCAGCTACATAATTCCCTATGACACAGTCGTAATGATGATATGGATACAGATCAAGAATCCGACCGAAGAACCGACACCTCGCTTCGCACCAGACGAAGAAGTGATAGACATGTGCATGAATGCATGAACAATTGCGATGACAAATAGGGATGCATGTTCGAGAGAAGAAGGAAGTCGCAATACATATTAAAACACGCGTCTGCGCACGTAAAACGAGTGAGATGGAGAGAGTGGTACCCAAAGGGATGGACTCACAATGAAAATTGGCACCCATAACACTCGCCCGGTGCATCGAAAAAACTCCGTGGTACGCAGTAACACCTCGGAGTGCTGGAGTGATGCGCAGGACAGCCTCAAGAGTTAGAGGGGAGTGGGGCGGGGTGGCGACGATTTGCACCCTTCATAACCTGGCAATTTATCGAAACCACGCGGTATTTGGGAGGACATATCGGCTTGATGACGAGATGGTTCACAATAAAAAATGAATGGGCGAACCGGGGGCCGATGCCGCTCATAAACGTTTAACAAATGAAATAACATGAACGGGGACCAGCCCGATACATTGGGAAGCTAGAAACAACAGAACCGCATCTTGCGCGGCGAGGGCTCTGCTTTCCAGCAGTTTAGCACATGATCACAACGGTCCGTGACTAGGATGGCTTACCGTATTTCTCAGAGTGGACTTCAGGGAGTTCTGCGAACTGTGATTGGCGTCCCGACGGCTTTGGTACTGAAGTGCGGCTGCTGTCCCTAGACGTAATACATTAGCTTGTGGATGACCAGAAAGAGACAATCACATACCCGTTGACAAACCCTTCCCAGATCCTGACCACCTCGTCGATGCTCGGCCGCTTGTTGGAGTTCGCAGACCAGCACTTCTCAATAGACTTCCACATCTCCGCACTCAGTCCAAGCTGTTCGGCAGCCTGTGGTTTGGCAGGTCTCTTCCCGTTGGCGATCTGAACGACCACCGATTCGTTCTTCATGTTCCCGAATGGAACTTTCCCGCTGAACACTTCCACAGCAAGCATCGCGAACGCAAAGACGTCGGCGGACTTGGATGCCATTATTGGCTTGGAACTGGGTTTGGGTGGGTCGATGATCTCCGGAGCGAGCCAGCGAGAGGATCCTGCGACCCCGGGTGTCGCCGCGACCGTGAAGATTGGGTTCGAGATGATGGGACTGAGCCCGTAGTCACAGACCTGGGCTCTTCCGGTCTTGGATATTACCACATTTGCCTAAATGGATCTCGTCATTAGTGTGGCCTGGGTCTATGGAGACGCGCACAACTCACTCCTTTCAGGTCCCCGTGAACGATCTCTCGAGAGTGAAGGTATTGAAGACCTTTGGCAACCTGTAGCAACTTGAGGGGATAATGAGAGGATGGATCGCGTACGAGGCAAAAAAAAGAATAGTTACCAGCTTCGCCCGCGAAGCGTTGGGGTGAGATTCGAGGTATTGCATGATGTTTCCGTTGTGGCCCCAGTCGTAGACGAGGGCGAGTTGGAATGTCGACATGTCAACGCCACGGAACGGGAGGACGTTCTCGTGAATTAGTCTCTTCCATACGGGTACAAGTTTCCAAAGGATCTTCTTTGCTTCGTGAAGGTCCTGTGGTGGATAAATTCTAAAGGCTTTGAAGGCCACCGGCTCGTCGTTCAGAGACCCTCTCCAAATATCAGTGGTTCCACCGGATGCCACGGCAATATCCCCGCGTTTCTCGAGCCCTCGAAGCAATCCAATGGAGTTGGGGAGCAGTCCGGTGTCACTAGAGATCTCCCCCAATGCTGCTACGAGCTTCGGGTCTTTCAGGAGGTCAATGGGCGCGGCCTGCTCATTGAAATGTTCGGAAGAACAAGCATTGGGACCGATATGCGTTGTCAGCTTCGGACGGGGGACGCGTTTAACGACAAAACTAACCTCATCAATGACTTCCAATAGCTTCGCTTGCTCCCCTGCTGCCAACTGCCGCACCACTAGGATATGACTCTTGAATTTCAAAAATGCCTGAAGCTGTGGTCGAGTATCCTGCCCAGAGGAAGGGTTGTTCAACAACCGACTGCGTACTCTGTTCGCGTTCCAGCTGGATGAGGCGGCGGATTTTTCGGTGCTCATGGTGATGGAGGATAGAGTGGACGTGATCTTGACTGTTGCAATGCCCGCACGGAGGTGTTGGATTCACACGACGACTGTGTTTGCAGGCTTAAAAGACACTATAGCCCCCAGTTGCCACATTCAGGCCGTTTGGGTCATGGACAACGCTTGGTCTCAGACGTACCCTACGGCAATTTAGAATTGCAGAGTGTTTGCGGATCCTATCGATAGGCCGATTACGCGTGGAGATTAGGGCTTTGTACGCGTGGATGCCCCGTTCCAGCCCGCCAGACCGAGTCCTCCCGGCCTATTTTACGGGGTCTCCGTCCCGTCAAAGCGACATTTGGACGCAATCCCTTCGCCACGGTTAAGATCCGCGAACGCTTATCATGCATTAAGTATCGAGTGAGCGCCATGAGCCTAGGGTTGGGAATCCACTGCCTGTGTCGCGTGGGCTAGCGAACAGGCGACACCACCGAAGGGGCCAGGCAACACTGCATTAATGTTCAGCATCGCCTCGGGCGGAAATAACACGTGGATCCAAGCCATTCGCTGTAATTACTCAGCGTTGACCCTCTTACGCGTGGTGAAACCACCGTCAGCTGGATATCAAATTTCAAGCGCAGACGATCATAGACTGAAATGGAGGATCTCGAGGATCATGCACTCGACTTGGACATGCCTTCAATACACAAGTAGCGCCGGATGGCTGTCGCACTTTTCTTGATCCCCGAGTGAGGGGAACGGGGTACACTTGAGCCATGTCACGCGCGACAGGTGTCGTTCTATGGATGAATTACACGCTCCAGCAAGACTGAAAGCTTGGAGCTTCAATGAGGCTCTCACCGACGGACCGTCAATCGCCAGGTAGGCAATTAAGCAGGTTACCACACCCCAGTGCATTGACGTACATAATAGATAAGTATATTTAATACCTACCTTGGGTTGGTCGTTCATCGTCCCCACCTCCTGCTCGCATCATCGATAGGTCGCTCACCAGTCTGATCCTGCCACCAACGACGTTCAATGTCCCATAAAGCCGACTTCGCTGATCGTTCGCCGGCTTCTACGACCGTTTGCCATTCGCCATACATGCGCAAGCAATAGCATCACACACGAGGTTCCCAAAGGGTTTCTGACCCATAAAAGCCCCTACAACGGGCATTGCAAACGCGAAGATGTCTGTAAGTCAGAACGACACCTCGGTGATCAGCGCTCCAGGGAAACCCAACTTGTTCGATAAGGTCTCGTCGAAAAGGGAACAAGCCACAATCCGCTAGCAAACACTATCAGAATCGTTTATCGAGACGTTCGTCCCACCCAAACACCAGTAGTCGTGGGGAAGATGGAAATTTCGGAGCTGTTCTGGGAATTCCGTGGGGAATATCTACGCTGTTAGGGTACTGCAACCACTTGGTAACCTGAAATGACCGCAAGACGAGGGCCCTCGTCAGGCAGCTTACTGCAGAGATAGAGGACAACTGTTACTGGGTAGGAAGAGACGCTCCCAAGCTCTTCGAGGCACCGTTGGACGCCCCGGTTCTGTCCACAGGCAGGTAAATATGAGAATCTACAGGTAAGATAGAACGGGGTGACATTTTCATAGGGAAGTCCCTTTGAAACGACCATGTTTCCCCACAAGAATTGGAGTGAGACTACCGTCGGAGTTACTCCTAGGAAGACCGTGCCGTGCACCGTGGTTGTGTGAGGATGCAACAGCTTGGGCGTAATGCCGATCCTTCCGCACACAAGAGCGCCCGTGCACGATGCTTCTCCGTTGCCGCCAAACCCGTCCTAGAGTTGCCCATGGTGGGCGCCGAGCGAGTCCAGAGTTCCTATGTAACACTTGTTCTGGGCCCGTGTGTAGTAGTGTGGACGAGCTCGCCGGCGTATTCATCCAACACTCGACCGACATCCACTCCTATAGGAAGCAGCTCCGCAGGATCAAAGAGTGGGAATAATGCCGCCTGATTTGGAACGTGGGGAGAGGGTCGATCCGGACGTCCGGAACCCACCCGTGCGATGACCTCGATGACGATAAAACGCTGGCGCAGGAACTGTTTTGATCGTCGGTCGGGTCGGCTAGGCTGGAATGTGCCCCAAAGAGGGTTCGCCCCCGTGGCCGGTTTGCCTCCGTTGACCGTTTCAGTGCTCGGAATCAGACCAGTGATGACTCGAGTACACCCATGAGGAGAGGCCTTACAAACAACAGCCCTGGACAACGACCATCGGAACAGCTCCCGAGCTCCAATGTCTCGCAGTTGAGGTGCCAGGCCAGGGGTTTGCCCTCCGCCCCAGAGGCGTCAAACACTAAAATCCGACAGCAGCCCAAGCGGTCAGGTTTCCGATAACCTGCGACAAGAAGACCCAGTAAGTACTTGCACGGCGACGAGATAAAGCACGGCTTCATCCCAGTTCTACTGCGTGTAGTACTGACTAGCGAATCTGTCGATGTCGATGAGTGCCGGGGGGGGTGGTCCCCAGCAGAGTTAAAGGTAATGAATTGATCTTGATCTATGCTGGGGCTAGCAGCTTTAGAATTCGGAGCCAGGCCTGGTGAAACTCGGGCGTGCTTAAGTTTAATGATTCTCGTCTAGTGTACAGCCCTTAATCGATAATCAGCTAAACGCCGTTGCGCCAAGTCCCTTCGGAGACCGGGTCAATGCATCATGTTCTCGATTTTCGATAGTTTCAGACTCACGCAAACATCCCCCTTGTATCTGCGACCAACCCTGAATGGCAAGGTGAAAGTAGGAACACAGCGTATCCGAGTCCATTACCACGCACCCCGTCTGTCTCTAACCACGTTGGGCGTTAGTTGGATAAAAAGCGCGTTGAGTTCCAAAACCGGTACCGTACTCACCTGATCGACCACACTGGCTGCACACCATGGCCGCACCGAAGACCCCCCGAAGATCTGCCTCAGTCCACTTGTCTCTCATCTCTCAGAAGAAAGTATCCCCTCAGGACGCTCAAGAAGTGCTGACTGCTGCACTTTCGGCCCACGACTACATCGACTGCATCAAGAATCTCACAGGATGGAAGATCGATCCGCAGGCATACGTCGACGGCTTGGACCAGGTCTGCCTTCGTCTGCCCGTGCCCGTGGGTGTCATGCTAACAGCCGTCCCACACCAGATGATAAACACGCTGGAGCACGGGTCAGAAGTTTACTACCGCTGTCTCCGGGCACTGAGAAAGACTTGTGGTATCTACGGGATCCTGCCGGCTTCGTTCTGCATGTCGCAGGGACTGACCCTGGTAACGACCGGCAAGATAAAACGCCCGTTCGCCTCCGGCGGGTTTTCCGACGTGTGGAAGGCCAGAGGCGACGACGGACGGATCTTCGCGATAAAACACATCCGCACCTACGAGACCGACGACCTCGCACACATGAAAAAGGTACTTCGTGTCTGCCATACAGCATTCAGTATCCCTCATAGGAGTTCCGTCCCCAGAAATATTGCAAAGAGGTCACCATCTGCAGGCGAATAAGACATGAAAACGTTCTGAACATCGAGGGTTATGCACCGGAGCTGTTCGATTTCTGCATTGTTTCCAGGTGGATGGATAATGGCAATATGCTGGACTACGTGAGGACTCGGACGCAAATCGATCGCGGTAGTCTCGTGAGTGTCTGCTTTGCGGTGGTGCTTCGATCGACGCTCGCGCTCATCGCCGGTGTTTAGTTGATTGGTATCACGCGTGGCCTCCACCATCTCCACTCCAATGAATTGATCCACGGAGACCTGAAAGGCGTAAGCAAAGCATTTAGTCACCACCACAAGCGCTGACTCGTCGGACTTACCCGTAGCCCAACATCCTCATTGATTCCAAGGGTAACCCCCTCCTTGCTGACTTCGGTCTCTCTTCGATCACAAAGAATGCCATCTCGGTCAACGCGTCAACACCCCACACCGGGGGTACGATCCGCTGGGCCGCTCCAGAGCTTCTCGACGTGTTCTCTGACAAGCGCAAGAAACGAAGTCCCACCGTCAAGTCTGACATGTACGCGCTGTCGATGGTCATAATCGAGGTCGGTGGTTTCTCACCCATCGAACTAAATTCTCATGTTCATGCCCTATCGTTAGCTGTACACCGGAAATGTTCCTTTCCCTAACAGTCCGGACCCGACTGTCATTCTCTGGGTGACGAGGGGTGAAAGGCCACCCAAACCTGTTTCCGCTGAGGTGCTTGGATTAAGCCCAATAATCTGGGAATTAACGAAAAGGTGCTGGCACAAGAATCCTGCAAAACGACCGGACACCTCTGAGATCCTCGCATACCTTGAAGGTATGTCGTTATCTGCGTGCTTGGATTCGAGTTTGCTGATTACGTGGGAATGAAAAGGCAGGAAGGCAGTACCCCCGCCTTCGTTCCTCAAACGATTGAAACACATCCTCACCCGTTAATATCCTCCTACCTTGTTTCCCCATGGGGAAAACGTGGATCGCATCCCATCATCCTTTATCTTTGGGGCCTGCAGGTGTCGAATGAGGCTGGAAGCTTGATTCGACCTCTGGAGGCACCCTGTTTTATGAATTCGGTCCGAGCACCGCGTGTAGGACTTATTGCGTGTTGCACCCCGGAGGGCGCATTGAAACGCTACTCTAACACATGCTGTTTCACACAAGTGGTGAGGCAGGCGGTGTTCATTGTTTCAGGGGCGCCTGTCCGAGGCCTCCTCTTTGCGGGGCCTGGGTCAGGTGCCTACTGTTTTAGACTCGGACTCGTCCGTATGGATTGTGTGTGTTCGGTGATGTGCTGGTTCCGCTTATGCATGTTCGTTATGGGTTACGATGGCTCTTGGCTTCCGTTTATGTGTCTCATGTACTGTTCACCATAGATCTATTGCTGGGACCAGGTTGATGGGTCGTTTAAATATTCGCTGCGCCACTTCCGTATATATAGACGATGTCGGTTTCGTATAGTTCTTATAAACAAGCACCCAACCCCTAGTTCTCGGAGGGTTCCTCCGTCACGTCCCCTCATGTACTCCCATCGACGCATGCTGCTGAGCACCACGCCTGCACCCTCATCGTTGTCAGGGACGGCTCGACCCTTCTTGACCGGGAGACGGTGTCTCGGCGGTGTGTGTCGGACAAGGGACTCAGTCTATACCCAAATTTGTTTGCTCCAGGTCTCCTCGCTAAGCAAGTCGCAGCCAGGATGATAGCCAAGGATGGAATGCGCTTTATCTGCTTCATTACTGTTCCCACTATCCATCTGTATGCGAGTTCTGTATTCGACGAAGTTGTTCTAGGCCCAAGGCGCCTCAACTCGAGGGATGTAAAATATGATGTACTAGCAGTTCGATCACTCGATCACTCACACCAGCTCTTCGGGAGGCCAGTCTTCGAGTCGTCTCAGGTCGGGACCCTCAGCAACCTGGCAGGCCGGGCGAACACCCAGGGCCCGGGCCTAACTGGTCTTCTCGAGCATATCACGTAAATAATACCGCTGACGATCACTTGCGAGGGATGCGCGGCGTCATTGGGGAATCTCCCGAGCTGGATCGGCGTTATGTGAGGGGGGTGCGACGAGGATGTAAGCGTGCCCCTCATCGCCTTGGGGCGTTTGGTTCCTGTCCTTGGCGGTGAAAACTGAACCCAGGGGCACACAGGTAAGTCCCTTCTCTGTGTTGTGTTCAGCATTCATTGTCGATTGCAAATCCTAATTCACACCGTGAATGGCTCACTTCTGACAGACAAAGACCCTGGCCTCGTAAACCGGAACTGGACATCCTCCCGAGGTTGTTGTCGTTCAATGCCTGCTCCACGCAAGCCCATCTCCATAGCGATTCTCGCTACACCCGGAAAGCGGTAGGTCAATTGATACATATGGAATCTTAAAAACTCAACTGCTGACGAAAGCCGGACAGACGTAGGGAACTGGGTGGGCTCGAGAAGTGGTATTTACACTCGGTAGTTGAAGAACCCCCGTTGATGCTCCAGCTCACCTTACTGTTGCTCGGGGAGGCCGAACCCATGGCCGCGGTCGCCCCAAGTTTGTGTCGTTGGACCTATGCGCGATATCGCGACCCACACTGCCATGGTCCCCGGCGCGCATTGCACCATGGAGAAAGGTTAGGAAGACAGTGGTGGGGTGAATCTGTTGGTGAGTGAAACTTGTATTCTATCTACCGCCGAATGACCGCTCACCGTCGCTTAGATAAAAACCAGGTCGGCAATCTGAAACACCAACAGATCCATTATCTCATATCTGCCTCTAGCACACTTGGTGAATTGCCTCCCCCGGCGCCGAGGGCCTGTTTCAGACGCGGAGAGTTGATCAAGACGATCGTCGATCTGGCCGAAAACTTCACACCCACCGCTCTCATTGGTGTCGGCGGGATCGGAAAGACATCCATCGCACTGACAGTCCTCCATCATGATTTCATCAGACAACGGTTCGGTGACAACCGTCGATTCGTCCGCTGTGACCAATTCACTGCATCATCCGCCCACTTCTTGAGCCGGCTATCCAAGGTCATCGGTGCGGGCATCGAGAACCCCGAGGATTTGGCCAGCCTACGTCCATTTCTATCCTCGAAGGATGTCTTCCTGGTCCTTGATAATGCGGAGTCGACCCTCGATCCTCAAGGAACGGATGCCCAGGAGATCTACGCGGTGGTGGAGGAGCTGAGTCAGATCAACAACGTCTGCCTTTGTATCACACCACAACAAGTGGGACACGAACCGGTTGACGAGGGAATAGGGGACACGGCGGACGAGTACGCTGCAGACCGAGCATAACAAGAGCCTCGCTGCGGCGATCGAACTTTCACTCACCTCCCCCCGTTCCAAGAGCTCGGCCCTGAAGGCCTGACGCCCGAGTGCTTCTCGAAGTCGTTGCCTTCTTTCCGCAAGGTGTCAATGAGGACAACGTTGATTGGTTGTTCCCCACGATCTCGAAGAGGACCAATGTCTTTGACAGGTTCTGCATACTTTCCTTGACTTATCGAAGCAACGGATTCACCACGATGCTCGCACCACTCCGGGATCACCTTTTTCCCAAGGATCCAAAGTCGTCCTCACTCCTTTGCACAACCAAGGAACGTTACTTCACCCGGGTGTCAGTCAAGATTGATCCAAACAAGCCCAACTTCGGAGAAGCGCAATGGATAACTTCGGAGGACGTAAACGTCGAGCACCTGCTGGACGTCTTCACGACGATCGATCCGAACTCGGGGAGCGTCTGGGGCGCCTGCGTCAACTTTATGCAACATCTCTTTTGGCACAAAAAACGAATCACCATTCTGCAGCCGAAGATCGAAAGGCTTCCGGACGATCATAACTTTAAGCCAGAATGCTTGTCCTGGCTCTCGTGGTTGCTTCACTCGGTCGGGAATCACGTGGAATGCAAACGACTCCTTACTCATGCGTTGAAGCTTCGGAGAGAACGGGGGGATGTCCAGGGAGTTGCTCAAGTATTAAGGGACCTATCTCATACTAATCTCCCAATGGGCCTCCACGAGGAAGGGATACAGCAGGCGAACGAAGCTTCGGAGATTTTCAAACGGCTCGGCGATACAGTGGAACAGGCAGATTGTTTAATCGGCCTCACGTTGTTGTTGTGCTCAGACAAACAGTTCGACGCCGCGGAAGAAGCTGCATCCCGCGTGATCGATCTCGTCTCAGTGGGAGGCGAACAATACCAGGTCTGCGAATCTCATCAAATCCTTGGCAATATATATCAATCCAGGGGAAAGACAGAGAAAGCCGTTCACCACTACAAGCTAGCCCTCCGAATCGCGTCCTCTTCCAACTGGCACTATCTCCAGTTTTCGGTCTATCACGACCTGGCGGTGTTGTTTCGCAACGAAGGCAGGTTCGACGATGCACAGGCTCACGTCGAACATGCCAAGTCGCACACGGTTGATAGCGCATACAACCTGGGCCTTGCGACGGAGGAACAGGCCTGGGGTTGGTTCTGGCAGCGCAGACTTGAAGAGGCGAAGTCTGAGGCTCTGCGCGCGGCCGAAATTTTCGAGAGGCTTGGGGCTGCGAAGGACATGGACGACTGTAGAAAGCTCCTCCAGGATATACAAAAGGAACTGAACAGCCCGATTGCCTGTGGTCAATCAGCCTTTGATCGTGAGCTCCTATAAGCGATGCTATTTCCCGTGTGTATTGACTTTTCGTTTGAAGCTCAAGGAACCGGATCAAAGGATTGAGTGCCGTGTCAAGTCCTCCCAAGTCAGGGACACCCTGTCCTTTCCCTTGGGTTGTTTTTACTTAAAACCGTTACTTTGATCCTCCCCAAGAACGCTTTCCCCTTCATTCGCTACGTCATCTCATTTATTGTCCTGCTATCTGTCTTTAACATTTCACCCCCTGCTCCTGTATTGGTTTACATGTGTGTGTCTCTGTGACATTCCCATTGTCGGAGATGCCGCGATCGTCACGAAATCGATACCTTTGCCAGGTCATGGGGCCTGGTTGAGCGACACTAGATCGAGAATGTTTCACGCAACCCCTCCACATCATCAACGAGCGAGGGACACCGGAAACTGCTGCTGCCCGATAGCAATGCCTCCCAACGCGATCTCAGGTTTTGTAGTGGCGCTGGATACTCGAGCCTCGGCGCTAGAAGTTGGTCGGCGAAATATGCGCGTTCATGCGTCATGTCTCCTATATACTCCCTTGCAGATCCTTGTAACTTGTCGCGTTTCGGACCGACACTGGTCAGACGTGTGACGTACTGGGCAGTCGGAAGCACGGAAATGAGATAATGTCCTGTTTTGCTTCACTCTGGGTCGCTGGTTCTCGCTTAGTGGGATTCCGTGGCACTTTGACAACACTCTTTTCTCGAGCCGACTCGCTTTCCTCACCTCCCGGTTATTTTCTTCAATCCCGTTTCGTTCTTCACTTGGTCGGTCCGGCACGGCATTCCTCTAGTCACTCGGATTTTCGTTCGGGGCACACCATTCGGCCTGTTTGCCGCCGACCACCGAAGTTATCGGTCAGGTATGGCGTGACCATCCAGGGAACGAAGTCGCGACGAACTCTGCGGCTTTACTCCATAGGATACGGTCACTTCCCTCTCTTGACGCTCGCCCGGTTACATAAGGGTGGGTGATCGGGTGGGGATACCCGTGATATGTCCCTCGTGGAGAAAAACGAAAACACCATCGTTACTTCTGAACAAGTCAGGCGCACTTGCTATATGAACACGCCAAATATACCCGGCAGTTGCTTGGAGGTTGATGGGGGGGAAGTGATTTTTAATCACGAATTTTGTACTTGCGAACCTATCGAGAGAAGTACGACCTAGCAAACGAAATCTCACGAGAGAATTTAAATCGACATCCCGCCCGTGGTATGGCGAAAGCCAGACGCAGCACACTTCGGGGTTGATTCTCGCGCGGAACCGTTAAGCCGACGAGGAGGCGAAATTGAAACGACCCCCTACTACTACTACTTGGTCCGACCCCTGCGCACTATATATCGCTGAAGGTGGATCGTTTCCAGCCGGTACTTACGCCCATACCTTGGTTTTCGGTGTTTACTGGAACCTCAATACTCTTGGGGCAGGGCCGGATGAGTGGCCATCCAAAACTGTCCTCGCTGAAGTACTTGGGTCAATCCCAGCGATCTAGGCCCGGACGAAGTAAGGTGCTGACTCAGGAAGCTCACGGAACGGTCGGACACCTCTGAGATCCCCGCACACCCTGAAAGCGTGCCGTTATCCACGTGCCTGGAACAGTAAGTTTATTGATAATACGGGGATGAATGGACAAGAAGGTGCCCTCCCGCCCCCATTTTTCGGGCGATTGAAAGACATCCGGTCTCCACCGGTTGCTTTCTCGCACTCTGTTTCTCTGCTGGGCGAACGGATCTCGGGTCCTATAATTTTTTGCCTTTAGAGCCCGCAGCGTCGAACCACTGGCGGAAGCCCGATCAGACACCTGGAGACATTCTTGTTTTACAAAATTGGTCCACGCACCACGTGTAAAACTCGTTGTGTGTCGCAACCTGGAAGATCCATTGGAAGTTTACCGCTACCACACGCTGTTTTACGCAAATGGCAGGGCAGATGAGCCGGACGCCTACAGTTTCTGGATTCAGACCCATCCATGTGATCTTTTGCTCATGTGTCTCGTGTACTGTTCACCATAGGTTTATTGCCGGGACCAAATCCATAGCTTGTTTATATTCTTGCCTCGTTCTGCGCGCGTCGCTACATAGATGGAGCTGTTTCGGCATACAACGCCACTAATTAAACACCTCGAAGACAGTCGGCAGTCATGTAGTATCCGCAGCATTTTTAGCTGAGTGCAGGTGCACCGCCTTTCTGTGGTCCGTATCTGCAGTGTGAAGATATCCACCCTCATTTGCGCCCTCTCCAAGTGTGCACACAGGCCCGAGCAAAAGGCTGGAGCCGCTTGGTGAGCCACTTCGCGAACCATAAGTTTTCCGTCTCGGGGTGGCGCTTTGCAACGGAGCGTCCCGCAGTCCGTCTCGGGCCCCTATTTGCCGGCAATAACTGACGTCTGCGGAATCAAAGACGAGCGGTCGTGGGAACCCAACATTCAATTGGCTTCCAACGGCAGTGTAAGATCAAATCCAGATCAATGCAGGCGTCCCCGATGGCATACCGACAAAGTTTATCCGCGTTTATCCGTTTATTCAAGTGCCACGGATCAATGTGCCATTCAAGCACTTAGGGGCAACGCTAACCGGCCATCGATGGCCTTGGGAAAAGGATTATCCGGAACATGGGGAAGACCTCATGAAGAATAGGTACTGAGGGAGATATCATAGGCCCCTTTTCATTCGACGGCAGCGGATTTTCTTCCGCCCAGTCGGAACCCAATGGCAGAAAGTGGGGGTAGCAGAAGCCGTGTCTTCCAATGCTCCCGGAAATGCGACTCCCTCGCGTTCTCGTCTAGAGTTCCAACTAAGTTCGCTGTTCCGCTGAATCCAGGTGTTACGCGCCATTGCTCCCAGGGATGAATGGGTGGTATTGACCAATCGCTTTACGTTGGTCGGGCATATAACCCCGCGAAGAATGACGCCTGTGTCTGATGGTTGATGAAATACAGAAGTATGTGATATCATAGTGGGTTTGCTCCATCTCTATGTTGTGGAATGAAATGAGAGGTTGTAAGGGAGGCGAGGGACGGACGGAATCGGACGAGAAACGGATCCCGAAACTCGATCACGTTGGTGACGGTCGTGACCCACGACTTCCACCACAGTCGGTCCAAAGGGTCGAAAGGAACGGTTCCCCCTCCTCCATCCATCCATCCATCCGCTGCCTCGGTCCTACCCCCCACTTGTCCACCGAAGATCCCGAATATACCCATTGAGGGGGAGCACCAATTAGAAACTCCTTCCGCGTCCCAACCGACCACGACCAGTGCATTCGATCCACGCTTATCGCCATTCCTTTCTTCCACCAACCTCTTGAGCACTTCCCTCGAAGTGAATTCCTCATCCACTCACCGCCACCGCCATGGTTCGTCTCTCCTACTCCCTCTTCCGGGCTGTCGTTCTCCTCGGGTTGGGTTTTCTGGCCATGGTCGGGGCCCAAACAACGTCAAATTCATCATCACCAACCCCTCCTCCCAGCGTCTCTCTCTCGATTAGCACGGCAACCTCAGTATCCAACGTCCTTTCTGGCTCACGAACCCTTCAAATCACTTCTGTATTCCCGGTCACCAACACATACCCGCTTTCGTCCTCTTCAACTGGCACACCCACTTCCACCGCCTCTCCTACCGTAACAAGTTCACCTGCTCCGATTCGGCTGGACACCAAGCTTGACCCTGGGTTCGGTGTGCTTGGTGCACTTCTCATCCTCACCGGTATCCCCAGTGCTTTCTTGGGGCACAAAAATCGATGGTACTAGCTCGAACTTTCAACATGTGATCGTTTTTAAGTTGACACATTCTGTTCTTCTGTCACAGGACTTCCTTTTTCTTGATCGGTTTCTACACCCTCGCGCTTGTATGCCTCGTGCTCATCCTCAAGTTTGGTGTGCTGGACGAGGTTCACCCGCCGAGCACGACACTTAGAGGTCTCTTCGTCTTGTCGTGTGCAGTAGCCGGTGGCGCTGGTGGGGCCATCACAATCTTCTTTTGGAAGCTGTCAAGGTACCTCATCGGCGGATGGGGAGGCTTCGCGCTTGCCCTGTTCATCCAATGCTTCCGAAACGGCGGCTTGATACGCGGGGTCGCTTACCGCTGGATCATGTTCATTGGTGGGCTCACCCCCTCCACATTCCGTCACCCATCAACCACTCACGTCACTTGCTTCGATTGTAGGCGTCGGTGTCGTTGGGTTCTGCATTTGCACCATTCCAAAGATCCACTACTACGTGCTGCTCATGTCTACCGCGTTTGTTGGCGCCACGGCGGTTATGCTGGGAGTGGACTGCTACACGACTGCTGGTCTCAAAGAGGTGAGTAAAGACCAGCTGCAACTGCCGAGTACCGGTTATGACTACGAATCCATAGTTCTACATGTGGAACATCGGCTTCATGTCGCTTTTCCCGAAATACACCGAGAACGGTATCCAGTTCCCCGTCACGCAGATGATGCAAATTGAACTTGGACTCATGGTCGCGGTCGCTCTCATGGGTATCGCCATCCAACTTCGTGTTCTAAAACTGCTCCAGCGCAAGTTGAAGGAGATATCGGAGATGCAGAAGCAGCAGGACGAAGAGGAGGAACATCGCGCTGCCGAGAGGTTCGCCAGTCTCGACACGGAGAAACAGGAGTGGGAGACTCAACGGAAGAGTATCCTCCATCATGGCCGAAATGACAGCGAATTCTCCAGTGCCGGGCTTCTGGCAGAAGGAAAATGTTCTGCCCCTTCCACCCCTCAACAAGACGATCACACCACTCTCGTGAGTGGGCACCGGCCGCGTTACCAGTCGGGCATTTCCGAATTTATGGGCGACGAGGGGCGAAGGAGTCAGTCACCCGGTGCAATCCCCGCTTTGGATCTCGGGAGTGGTATCGAGGGTAGTGTTCCTCGGGATTACCTCGCCGAGTCGAAGGAAATCAACCGGATAGAAGAAGAGATCAGGGTTAAGGAGAAACTCAGGCAAGAGATCGAGGACATCCGCAAGTCAATCGTTTATCTCGAGGATGCCACTCCGACTCGTAGCAATCGACCTTCGCTCGCCTCCCCAACTAACCTGATTGGGTATCAGGGCGGAAGCCGCTCACGAGCCACTTCTTTGGAAGTCGGTGCGATGATGCAAACTTCAAGCATGGGTGCCACTCGTCCAAAGAGCGCGCCGATACCGGAGGATTGGGATGCATATGTTCGGGACAGAAAGCTTTTGCAACCTCCATCTGGGGTCTCACCCCCTATTCTGACCACCCAGCCCCCGATGACCCAACGTGCTTCGATCTCTCCAGCGGTTTTGGATGCGGTTGCGAATAGGCAGAAGATAGAGACCACCCTCGGTGTCAAGCCGAATAGCCCTATCGAAGGCTCTTCAAGCCACCCATATCAACCGATACCACAGCGTTCTGAGGATGGAGATATTCCGCTCGCCATTGCCGCTCCCTCGACTACCAAGTCCTTGAACTGGAAGTCGCACACCAGGTCCAAGTCTGCCGGTCCCCCGCTGGTCATTCTACCCCCTCCGAAGGCTTCCCCACATCGCGACTCGCAAGAGGGGAAAGGACCATCACCACGTGTAGCCACTTACGAGGAACTCGCCGAGCGGCATCAACGGAAGATCAGGGACATGCAGGCTCCGCTTACGAGGGCTGAGCGTGAGGCGTCCGAGTTAGTGGATGCCAAGAGACGATGGGAGAGGGCTAAGGCTCTCGAGAAGGTGGCAGTCACGAAGCGACAGGCCGATATGGCTGCTGCGTTGGCCCGGGAGGAGAAGAAGAAGAAGAAGGAGCAGAGGTCCGGATCGGGGTCAGGGCCCGAACTGGTGGCTGATCGTGGCAAGGACCAGCATACGAGGTCACTCAGCGCAGACAGGCTGGGCACACTTCCTGGGGGATCAATGAACCCGAATTCAAAGAGGATCTCCGTGATGAAGGTCGAAGATTGGAAGAGGAGTCAGCTAGAGCAGCCATCGACCGACGAGATGGGCATGAAGAAGAGAGACTCGGTACCTTTTCCACAGAACACGACCGCCAACCATCGGAAAAGTGGGTCTGGGCACCTCGTGAGGGATCCACCACGGTAAACTCATGACGATCACCACCCCGGATCTACATATCATCAATTATCTAGTGTGGAGCAAGCCTGATCGCGCTCCACCCGCTCTCGTCCCCCTCGTCTCGGTTCTTTGACCTGATCTTTCTCTTCTCCGTCTCCTGACCTGTATTCAGCGATCCCGCGACTGGCATCTCTCGGCACTCACCATCCCATCATCCCGACCGTTCTCTTGACTTGATATGTGGGTCTCTAGACTGATATCTGTCTCGTCTTTGAGCCCGAATCTCTCTAGTGATGTTTTTCTAGAACTGTGGGTTTGTTTCGTTTACATGCCTTTCAACCTTGATTTTCTTTCCATCAAACTCCGAACTGTTTTGGACGCTGGCATTGCACACGACCGGACTTTGTTATATCCATACCACACACAGGATTCCCCATACAGCTCATCCCTGACACGGGCGGGCCACGATTTTATGTCGCTGTCTATTCTTATGGCACCAAATTCACTCATTTGACGACACGGCCTTCATTGTTATAACGTTCACGTTGTCTTCCTGACCCGTACATCGTATGTTACCCTCTAGCCACGGCGCGTGGCTGCACATACTTACCGTGTATGCGATATCTTCATTTGTTTCACTTGGACCATGGAGCACGTGCGGGTGATTTGGTTGGGGCAAAGGTGAACCCACCGAGCTAGCCGGATTTGGTCATCCTGCTGACGTTGGTTGGGGAAGGCTATATAATGGCAGATCGGGATCTCTTCGGGACCCCGAGATGAACGGTCATGTGGCCAACGGGACCTTGTCTCGTTGCTCTCCGACCGGCCCTCTCCTATGTGCGCAGCCGGCGAGTAGACGAAAAGCGAGCTCGGTCTCATTACCCTGAGCATAGTTCTTATCGCTTTGACCGAAGAAGGGAGGGACCGACCAACCCGTGATCAGGGTCTGGCTGGACTCGGCCATTGATCGTGATGTCGAGAATTGACTCCAAGCCGGGAAGGGCCATTGCTTCGATCACAAATACAAATAAGTGACGGTTATGTGTCGTTATAAAATCCATCCTTTCACCCCCCTCTCTCTCGCTCTCACTCTCTCTCGTTGAGCTTCGACCCCCCATCCTCCGTTCCCCGTTTACTCTCACACCTACTTGCACCGACCACATATCGACCCATACAACCCTCCGTACTTTTAACGTCCATCCTTACGTTCACGAATCGCGCCCACCACACCACAGACATTAAATGTCGATCCAACAGCGTTCCAAATCCGCCCCCCAGCTCGCAGTCTCCCTCGCCTTCCAAAGCGCAGGCGAGGAAACGACCCTGTACAAGAAGCAACAGTCCTTCGCCCTCTTCCCGATCACCACGCAACCGGCATCGAGCCCACGAGACGAACCGTTCGCTTTGTCTGGGTTCTTCCCTTCGTACATGTCCCCGATAAAGGAGAGTGATGGGGACGAGAGGTGGAATTGGCTGAGGGGAGAGGAGGAGGAGGGAGATGTGGAGTCTGCCTACACTGCGTCTGAAGAAGACCCCACAGTCCCCTCTACCCCTGTCGAGTACGACGAAAGCGAGAATCCGGACTGGGTCATTCAGCGAGAGGATAAGCTCGGGATTTTGCGCCTCCGTGAGTACCGGGCACTCCCTTCTTTCCCTCCACCATCCCCGGCTCTCTCGAGAATCGCGTGACTGAATACCGCGATCCCTCCAGTTCATTTCTTGGAGGGGCAAGAGAAAGCACAACCGCCCAAGCCGCAGTCCGATCAAGATAATGCGATTGAGGCGCCTTCAAAGCTGCTGTACCTGGAGCAGAACGTCGACTCGTTCGAGGGCGTGTGTGATACCTACCGGGCGCGTCGACAAGCCCGTGATCGGGGACACTCGATCAACACCAAAGATATCAAGGGGCTCTCGACAGGCCCATTGTTTTCCCCTGCTCGGGAAGGCACCGAGAGGACGGAAGAGGAGTGGGATGATGTACTGTACCGAGGCTGGCAACGAGTCACCAGCTTGTTATTTTAGAGACCCCCGCTGTTGATTTTAAGTATTTTTAAGGTGTACATAGACTGTCAATCGACTTTTAACCGTTTCTATGCCGCTACGGAATAACCAGGCCGCTTTGGAGGGCGCTGCTTCGGTGTTCTTCGAATTCACTCGATGATGTGGAGGGGTTACACAAGATATTCTCGACAGTTGGCATCGCTCGACCAGTGCACACCCGGCAGAGATAACAATTTCGTGGCAATCGTAGCGTCTTCAAAATAAATGATAGGAATGTCCCAGAACATGCATGTGTAAACCAACATAACGAGGGGACGGGGGATACAGGGGGTGAAGCGTCGGGGACGGGCGGTGGGACAATGAATATGAGACGACATGGCGAATAAGGGGGAGAACATTCTTGGGAGGAAGAAAGTGACGATTTTAGGTGAAAAATCCAGGTGTAGGGGGAGGGAGAAGGTGCCGCTGACTTGTGGCAGGGTACACTTGAAGAACTTGACACGGCCGTGGATGCTTTCATTCGGTTTCTCGAGCTTAGAATGAAAAGTCAATGCGCGCAGGAAATAGCATCGTCTATAGGAACTCACAATTCAAGGCAGATCGACCAGAGGCAACCAGACTGACCTCTATGTGCCAGAGGAGCTCCCTACAGTCCTCCACGTCCTTCGAAGCCCCAAGCTTCTCGTAAACGTCGGCGGCGCGCAGAGCCTCGGACCTCGCCTCTTCAAGTTTGCCCTGGTTGTACCAAACACTAGCCTGCATGTCCATCGCAAGGCCCAAACTGTATAAGTTATCGACCACGTGCAACTTGGCGCATTCAAGATGAGCCTGTGTGTCGTCAAGCCTGCCTTGATCGCGAAACAACCCCGCCAGTTTGTAATGAATCCAAAACAGGTGATCGTGCCAGTTGAAGGAAGACGCAATCCCGAGAGCTACCTCGTAATGGTGAATCGCCTTCTCGATCTCGCCCTTCGATCGGTATATCCTGCCGAGAGTTTGATGAGATTCGCAGACCCAATATTCTTGGCCTTCGTCCGGGAGGAGATTGATTGCGCGGAATGCGGCTTTTTCTGCGGCGTCGAGTTGTTTATCGTCACGCAATGACGAAGCAAGTTTGTCCAAACACCTTGCCTGCTCTGCTGTGTCACCAAGCCGTTCGTAAACCTCCAACGCCTCATTTGCCTGTTCTATCCCTTCCTTGGGGAGGTGCATTAGCCGATTCGTATCAGATAGGTGCCTCAGCGTCCGAGCGACCCCACGGTCATCCTCCCGCTCTCTCCAGAGCCCTAAGGCGTGGGAAGCAAGCCGTTTGCATTCCACAAAGCTCCCGACTGAGGAAAACAACTGCGAGAGCCAGAACAAGCACAGTGGCTTGGAGATATGATCATCTGGGAGCCCTTCAATTTTCAACTGCAGAATGGTGAGTCGATTTTTGTGCCAAAAGAGGTGCTGCATAAAGTCGGCACAGGCAATCCAGATACCGCCCAAGTTTGGATCGATTGTCGTGAAGGTATCGAGCAGGTGCTCGATGTTTACATCCTCCGACGTGATCCATTGTGTGTCTCCAAAGTCGGGCTTGTCTGGATCAATATCAACTGACATCCGGGTGAAGTAGAGTTCCCTGGTCGTGCAGAGGAGCGAGGATGACCTTGGATCCTTGGGAGAAAGATGGTCTCGAAGTGGTGCGAGCATCATGATGAACCCGCCACTCCGGTGTGTCAGGGAAAGAATACAGAACTTGTCAATGACATTGGTTCTGTTCAAGATCGTGGGGAACAACCAATCAATGTTGTTCTCGTCGACACCTTGTGGGAAGAAGGCAACGACTTCAAGAAGTGCCCGAGCGTCAGGGCCAAGCTCCTGGAACATGGCGGAGTCAAGTGAAAGTTCGATTGTGGCCGCAAGGCTCTTGTTATGCTCAGTCTGCAGCACACCCGTTCTTCGCTGCCCCCACTCCCCGGTCAGCCGGTTTACGTCCCACCTGTTGTGATGTGCCACTGTCGCGAGGAGTGTGATGGAGAGTGGGTGAAAATCGAGTTGGTCCAAGATACTGTCGACCTGATCGGACCGTCCACCGTTCTTGTATATCCGATGAAAGGCATCACGTGCGGCCTCAATCGACAATGTTGGTATATCGAGAGTCTCGCAGTCGGGAGGGATAGTGGAAATCCGCGAAGTGATGCAAAGGCAGATGTTGTCGAGCTGACTCAGCTCCTCCACCGCAGCGTAGATCTCCTGGGCATCCATCCCTTGAGGATCAAGGATCGACTCCGCATTATCCAGGACCAGGAAGATATCTCTTGAGGATAGGAATGAACGCAGGCTGGCCAAATATTCGGGGTTCTCGATTCCCGCACCGACAACCTTGGATAGCCGACTCAAGAAATGCACGCATGATGGGGTGAATTGATCACAGCGAATGAACCGACGGTTGTCACAGAATCGCCGTCTGATGCGATCGTGATGGAGGACGGTCAGAGCGATGGATGTCTTCCCGATTCCACCCACACCAATGAGAGCGATGGGTGTGAGGTTTTCGGCCAGATTGACGATCTCCAAGATCAACTCGTCACGTCCGAAACAGGCCCTCGGCGCCGGAGGAGGCGATTCACCAAGTGTGCTAGAAGTAAATATAAGATAGTGGATCCGTTGATAGTTCAGGTTGCCGACCTGGTTTGAGTCTAACCAACCGTGAATGGTCATTCGGTGACGGATAGAGTACAGGTTTCACTCACCAACAGATTCATCCCACAACTGCCTTCCTGACCTTTCGCCATGGTATCACGCACGTCGGAGAGCATGTCGTAGATGCCCTTGACATCGCGTTGGACCTCGGGGATGGCGCGGACGCCCCGATGAATGTCGGAAACCGTTCCACGTGCGCTCGGTAAGGGGGGCGGCGAATCTCCAGGTGCACTGGATTCAGAGGTTAGATATCAGTCTAATTTCCAGTGGAGATCGCTGACCTGGCGTGGGTCTAGGCAGGAATAAATGGTTGCTCGACGACAGGTACAGTACGAACGCTACTCACCGCCCGACTCTGACCACGCGTATCCCCGGGGCTTTTCAACGTGTTGCGATGACTGTCAGAAATAATGGGAAGGTTGTTCACAACGTTGTTCTGGACGCCGGGAACGATGGTGTGGGTGTTCGTGATACCATGGCTGACGGCAGGAACGACTGGATCTGTGTTGATTGCAAGCGTCTTCTGGAAATAGGAAGTTAGCAACGGTCGTTATTCAAGCAACAGAACGCACGTTGAAGACCTGAAGTATCTTGTCGAGGTCCAACTTCCAGGCGGCGATCTTTTCCTTGTCGGTCTTTGCATGCAGATGTCGAGAAATCCCATTTCGTTTTCCCTGCTTGGTAATATTCCCTTCGATCTCCGCTACAGTCCTGGAGTCAGGTAGAAACAATCGTTAATGTGGCACCCAAAGTGTGGGTGGCTGGTGTGACTCACGTCGTTAGTTGGTTGACTGCCTCGCGCGCGGAGCTATCGAGATCGTTCAACCTCCTCCCATTCAGCCCCTGGTCGAGGGCGGTACAGACGTCAGCGCAGGCCAGTCCAAGTTCGATGCAATCTGCCCGCTTGATCAATTTGTCCTGGGTCCATTTCAGGCTACAATCGGTCAACAAAAAACCAGAAGGAAGCTTACTCTGATCGTTGCGAGGATAATGCTGACGGAGTCGAAGATAGCCTTGGCCGGCGCAATAGCAGAGGCGTTCTTTGTGAGGCTCAAGTCTTCGATGGCCGTATTCAACACCGAGATAGCATCCTCCCGCTCCTTAGGTCGTTGGGATCCGACTTCCATGATTGAGACTCGAAGTGGCCGCGAGGGAATTGTACAGCGCAGGGGTTGTGAGCAAGGACTTAAACCCTAATAGAGTCGAGCGGCAATTTTCTCGTCACGCCTCGTGCAAACAGGTCTAGAGAAATTGTATTCGCGGTTGTAGCGCTGAAGGATGTGCGTGATCGGCTGACCGCGGCCAAATTTACATGATCATGGATGCCCTGCAGTTGGCTCGTCAGATCTATTGGATCTGCTGATTAAAAGCGAAGAAAATACTCTGTAACTCCGGATAGCGCAGGCCAGAAGAATCATAAGCCCGGAGCCACTGCCAGATGCTGTGTCGTCTGTCACTGCCGTCGTCGTCATCATCGTCGCTGGCCGGCTTAGCGGGAACGAGGAGTTGCATCATCCGCGAGTGTCAAGTTGACAATTTCGGAGGGCAGACGATCGGTTCACCTTGACGCGTCGACCGCGACAACCTTCCGCCAGACCTACGCTCAGTCGCGCCTCGAAACGCGGTCTTTCTTTCTCGGCCACCACCCTCAAGACCGATGCTCCTACACACATTCACCCCGATGTCGCGGAGGCACTTCATGCTCGCAGGCCGGCCGTTGCTCCGGAGTCTACCACCGCAACCCACGGCATGCCCTACCCGGTGAATCTGGAAACGGCAAAGTCCATCGAGCGGAACGTCAGGATTTCGGAAAGCATGCCCGCTACCGTTGGTCCCACTGACGGACGTCAAAACTCGAGCCACACGAGCCCGAACGATCGGCAGAATGCAAGAATAAACCTGTGAAGCTTTCAAGGAGAGACACCAGCGCCGCTATTGCGCTCGGGAGAGACGGTGGGACCACTCGTGGTACCACCCTTATTTTGCAGCGCTTGCGGGCATCAAGGTGTGACCTAACACCACATCCTCCGTAACGTGCTTTAATCTGACGTTCTGTAGGTCTTCGCAACTGGAGGGTGCATTGTTCCTCCCAATCGAGAGGTATATACGACGCTTACGGGTCGTGTATTCCCGGCTCGGGAGACGTCCATCGTGCCGGCCAAGGTAATGAGCTCTCTATTTGTATTATCCAACACTCGGGCTGATTTCCTCAATTTGCCTTGGACGTTTCTACAGAATCTACCTGAGCTAACGAAGTGTCCTGTTGCGCTCGTCTTTATGGGGGTCAAGACTATCCTCGATATAGGAGGGTTGGTATTCCGGGTCCATTCCAATGGTTCTAAATCTCACACGGAATGATGGCAGGACATTAGAACATCTCGTCGGTCCCACGATTCACTAACATTGGGCACTGAAATAATCGGTCAACAAAGGAAACATTGGGTGTGCCAGTTGTAACTTAAGGTCAAACCGATGGCTCCCCTGCGTTCTACGGTCCCTGAAGCGGCATCAAGGCAGGTGCACATTCCATTAGGTATCACTCAGTTGACCGATTCTCTTACGGATCAGAGTCCCTAGAGAATGGAGGATCCAACGGACGCCGCGAGGATCATGAGTAGGCGTTTGTGACGTGGCCATTGGCCACTTTGGCTGGTTCTGGGGTGTTCTAGGCATGCAGGAACTGCTCGCAATGAATAATGGCGCTCTTTTTGCGGCACCGATCCCAGAAAGCAGAAAGTATCGCTCCATCGGTGGGACCATCCAGAAAGCCGCCGAGATCGCTATGCGAGGGGCAGAGGTGGACGGAAGGAAGTAATACATTGAGTCCCAAAACGGATTGGCGAACTCTCCGGTGGAAAATCTCTTCCAAACAGTACGTCACTCTGTTCATGTCACACCACAGCCTCCACTTACCACGTTTCCCAGATGTGGCACTCATCGAGGACGCTTCGTCAATTGATACGCCGCCGATTCATGCTTCTGTAGGGCGTGCGGACTTCCAATTCCCAGGTGGTCAGACCGCTGCTTCGTGGCGAAGCTCACGGCCGAGTTGATAGGAAGCTCGTAAGCAATTTCTTTCAACTCTGATCAGGTAGAACCGATTCCCAATGTATCCTGTCACAGAGAAACACCACCGTGTAGACGGGGCTTCTGGCATTCCACCACAACGTACCGCTGATCCGCCTCAGCACCCACACCAACCTGGATCCCCCCCTCCCGCGGTCATTGTTGGCTCGGCTGTGATGCA
>Ga0307515_10006008_pt1 | contig 24426 bp, 20 predicted proteins | sample 17_EM_MG_FD_194513 | JGI IMG/M metagenome (GOLD analysis project Ga0307515, IMG submission 194513) | Populus trichocarpa ectomycorrhiza microbial communities from riparian zone in the Pacific Northwest, United States - 17_EM | ecosystem: Host-associated > Plants > Roots > Unclassified | place... | reverse complement strand
GACTCCTGCACCAGCGCCAGCGCCGACTCCTGCACCAGCGCCAGCGCCGACTCCTGCACCAGCGCCAGCGCCGACTCCTGCACCAGCGCCAGCGCCGACCCCCGCACCGGCGCCAGCACCGACCCCCGCACCAGCGCCAGCGCCGACCCCCGCACCGGCGCCAGCGCCGACCCCCGCACCGGCGCCAGCACCGACCCCCGCACCGGCGCCAGCACCTGCACCTGCACCTGCACCTGCACCTGCACCTGCACCTGCACCTGCACCTGCACCTGCACCTGCGTCCGGTCTCGATTCGCGCCCCAGCAACACGACCTGCGTCGCCCCTGCGCGCCCACAGCCTGGCACGGGCGTGCAATTGGCGCGTGTCTTTCCGAACCTGAGCTTCAACCTGCCGGTTGGCATGTACCAGGCACCCGGCGACACCTCGCGCTGGTATGTGATCGAACAGCAGACGGGCCTGGTTCGCAGCTTCCCGAACAGCCAGACCGCGCAGACCTCGGACGTCAAGACCGTCATCAACCTGTTCTCCAAGATCCAGACCGACTCGGAGATGGGCCTGCTGGGCCTGGCCTTCCACCCCAGCTGGCCGAGCACGCCCTACGTGTACATCTACTACTCGACCGGCAACAACCCGATCGAGAACCATGTCTCGCGCTTCACGACCACCGACGGCGGTGCCACGCTCGACACCACCACCGAGCAGGTGCTGCTGCGGCTGGTGAAAAACCAGAACGACCGCAACCACAACGGCGGCAACATCGTCTTCGGCCCCGATGGCTACCTCTACATCGGCACGGGTGACGGCGGCGGTGGCGGCGACCCCAACGCCAACGCGCAGAACCGCAACGTGCTGTTCGGCAAGATGCTGCGCATCGACGTGAGCCCGGCCACGGGGTACGCGATTCCGTCGACCAACCCGTTCGCCACCAACGCCAAGTGCACCAACGGCTCGGGCGGCGCGGCGTGCCCCGAGATCTTCTCCACCGGCATGCGCAACCCGTGGCGCTGGAGCTTCGACAAGAGCACCGGCGACCTGTGGGTCGGTGATGTGGGGCAAGACCAGCGCGAAGAAGTCGACGTGGTCACCCGAGGTGGCAACTACGGCTGGCGCATCCGCGAGGGCAGCACTTGCTACAACGCCACCAGCTGTGCGACGACGGGTGCCAATGGCGAAGCGCTGATCGACCCGGTGGTCGAGTACGACCACAGCGTAGGCCAAGCCATCACCGGGGGCTACGTCTACCGCGGCACCAAGGTGCCGAGCCTCGCCGGCAAGTACGTGTTCGGTGACTATGTGTCGAGCCGCATCTTCGCGTTCACGCCGCCCAGCCCGCTGGTCGCGGCGACGCCGCGGGTGGTGCTGGGCACGGGAGATGCGATCCTGAACGCGACGCAGAACATCACCTCGTTCGCCCAGGGCAGCGATGGGGAGCTTTACGCAGTGGGCTATGCAGGTGCGCTGTTCCAGATCCAAGCCGCAGGCGCCGGGGTTGACACCATTCCGACGCTGCTGTCGCAGACCGGCTGTGTCGCCAGCGGCAACGCCACCCAGCCGGCCGCCGGCCTTATCCCGTACAACACCAACGCGCCGTTCTGGTCCGACGGGGCCGACAAGCAGCGCTGGCTGGCCGTGCCGAACGGCACCTCGATCACGCCGCAAACCCCGGGCCGCTGGACGCCGCCGAATGGCACGGTGCTGGTGAAGAACTTCAAGCTCAACAACCAGTTGATCGAGACGCGGCTCTTGATGCGCCACCCCGATGGTGTGTGGGCCGGCTACACCTACGAATGGAACGCTGGGCAGACCGATGCCACACGCGTGGTCGGCGGCAAGAACAAGACCATCGGCAGCCAGACCTGGGTCTACCCGAGCGAGAGCGACTGCCTGCAGTGCCACACCTCGGTGGCCGGCCGCACGCTGGGCTTGGAGACGGCACAGCTGAATGGCGACATCACCTATGCGCTCACCGGCCGCACCGCCAACCAGATCACCACGCTGAACACCATCGGCTTGCTGAGCCCGACCATCACCGGCACGCCGGCGACGCTGCCGGCGTATGTGGACCCGCACGGCACGGCAGGAACCGTTGAGCAGCGGGCGCGTGCCTTCCTGCATGCCAACTGCTCGCAGTGCCACCAGCCGAACGGCCCGACGCCGGTGGCGCTGGACCTGCGCTACACGACCGCACTGGCGTCGACCGGCACCTGCAATGCCACGCCGACCTCGGGCGACCTCGGCATCACCAATGCGAAGGTGATCGCCCCGGGCGCCCCCGACAGCTCGGTGCTGTTGTCGCGCATCAACCGGCGCGATACCTTCCAGATGCCGCCGCTGGGCAGCAAGCTGGTCGACACAGCCTCGGTGGCCGTCGTGCGGCAATGGATCCAGAGCCTCACCAGTTGCCAGTAGGCTGATCAAATCCGCACCGGCACGCGGTCAGGCTATCCTCGGCACCCGGGCGGCCGTGGTCCGCCGCGATGCGCAACCCACCGAGGAGATCACGTGCCGTCATTCATCGATGAAACCATTCGTCTTGCCGGCCTGTGTGCAGCCGCGGCCGTGGCGCTTGGGCTGAGTGCCTGCGGGTCGGTGCAAAGCGTGCCGGTGCGAGACAACGATTCGGCCGCGTTCGCGGTGCGCGCGACCGTTCGCTCCTCGGCGTGGACCGGCGGCGAACGCGAGGGGCCAGGCATCGGCATGGGCTATGAAGGCTACAGCGCGAAAGACACGCAGAACCTCGCTGTTGGAGAGAGCATCCAGCTTGACGGCGGTGCCATCTTCGGCCCCGACACCTTGCGCCACAAGGCCGACATGCGCCAGGGCTACCTCACCTACAACCACCTCTTCCGCCTGGGCTCACATTTCCAGCTCGAGCCCTTCGTCGGTGCGACGCGGGTGCACCTGAAGATCCGGTCCACGTCCGCCGACGGCACGACGCGGGCGGTGCTGGACGACTGGGACACCGGTGTGATCGGCGGCGTGACACCGCGCTGGCGCTTCAACGACTGGGTGGCGATCGAGGCGCGGGTGAGTTACTTCAACGTGTCGGCCTGGGCTCACGGGCAAAGCTACGAAGCGGCGGTGGTGCTGAGCCCGGTGCCCAACGCGTCGCTGCGGCTGGGTTACTCGGAGCGCCGCTACGACACCGAGGACAACATCCCCGGCTGGTACTCCGAAGTGAACGTACGCGCGCGCGGGCCGATGGCGACCCTGCAATTCGACTTCTGAGTTCACTCCGGCGCGTCTCCATGAAAAAGGCCCGCGGTTCGCACCGCGGGCCTTTTGTCTTTCAGCGCCGTAAGAAGATCAGGCGGTCACTTTCTCGGCGGCGTCGGTGAAGTCCTTGATCTGGTCGAAGTTCATGTACTGGTAGATCTTGTCGCTGGCGGCGGTGAGCACGCCCATGTCGACCAGGTACTCCTCGCGTGTCGGGATGCGGCCCAGCTTGGAGCAGATGGCCGCGAGTTCGGCCGAGCCGAGGTACACGTTGCTGTTCTTGCCCAGGCGGTTGGGGAAGTTGCGTGTGCTGGTGCTGAACACCGTGGCGCCTTCTTTCACCTGTGCCTGGTTGCCCATGCACAGGCTGCAGCCCGGCATCTCCATGCGGGCGCCGGCGTTGCCCAGCACGCCATAGTGGCCTTCGTCGCTGAGCTTCTTCGCGTCCATCTTGGTCGGTGGGGCGACCCACAGCTTCACCGGGATGTCGCGCTTGTTCTCGAGCAGCTTGCTGGCGGCGCGGAAGTGGCCGATGTTGGTCATGCACGAGCCGATGAACACCTCGTCGATCTTGGCGCCGGCCACCTCGGTCAGCGTCTTCACGTCGTCGGGGTCGTTGGGGCAGGCGACGATGGGCTCGTGGATGTCGGCCAGATCGATGTCGATCACGGCGGCGTACTCGGCGTCGGCATCACCCTTGAGCAACACCGGGTTGGCGAGCCAGGCTTCTTGCGCGGCGATGCGGCGTTGCAGCGTGCGCGCATCGGCATAGCCTTCGGAGATCATCCACTTCATCAGCGTGATGTTGCTGTTGATGTATTCGATGATCGGTTCTTTGTTCAGGTGAACCGTGCAGCCGGCGGCCGAGCGTTCGGCCGAGGCGTCGCTCAGTTCGAAGGCCTGTTCGGCCTTCAGGTCGGGCAGACCTTCGATCTCAAGGATGCGGCCGCTGAAGATGTTCTTCTTGCCTTGCTTGGCCACCGTCAGCAGCCCAGCTTTGATGGCGTACAGCGGGATCGCGTTGACCAGATCGCGCAGCGTGACGCCGGGTTGCATCTTGCCCTTGAAGCGCACGAGCACCGACTCGGGCATGTCGAGCGGCATCACGCCGGTGGCGGCAGCGAAAGCCACCAAGCCTGAGCCGGCCGGGAAGCTGATGCCGATCGGGAAACGGGTGTGGCTGTCACCGCCAGTGCCCACGGTGTCGGGCAGCAGCAGGCGGTTGAGCCAGCTGTGGATGATGCCGTCGCCCGGGCGCAGCGAAACGCCGCCGCGTGTGCTGATGAAGTCAGGCAGCTCGTGGTGCATCTTCACGTCGACCGGCTTTGGGTAAGCGGCCGTGTGGCAGAAGCTCTGCATCACCATGTCGGCGCTGAAGCCCAGGCAGGCGAGGTCTTTCAGCTCGTCGCGCGTCATCGGGCCGGTGGTGTCTTGCGAGCCCACGCTGGTCATGCGCGGTTCGCAGTAGGTGCCGGGGCGCACGCCGACCTGCTCGCCGTTGACGATGGGCAGGCCGCAGGCCTTGCCGACCATCTTTTGTGCGAGCGAGTAGCCCTTCTTGGTGTCGGCCGGGTTCTGCGGCAGGCGGAAGAGGGTGCTGGGCGGAAGGCCCAGCGCTTCACGCGCCTTGGCGGTGAGGCCGCGGCCAATGATCAGCGGAATGCGGCCACCGGCGCGCACTTCGTCGAACAGCACCTCGCTCTTGACCTTGAACTCGGCGATGACCTTGCCGTCTTTCAGGGCCTTGCCTTCGTAGGGGCGCAGTTCGACCACGTCGCCCATGTTCATCTGGCTCACGTCGAGCTCGATCGGCAGGGCGCCCGAGTCTTCCATCGTGTTGTAGAAGATCGGCGCGATCTTGCCGCCGAGGCAGACGCCGCCGAAGCGCTTGTTCGGCACGAACGGAATGTCTTCGCCGGTGAACCACAGCACCGAGTTGGTCGCCGACTTGCGGGAGGAACCCGTGCCGACCACGTCGCCCGCGTACGCCACGAGATTGCCGCGCGCGCGCAGGTCTTCGATGAACTTGACCGGGCCGCGCTTGCCTTCTTCTTCCGGCGTGATGCCGGGGCGCGGGTTCTTGTGCATCGCGAGTGCGTGCATCGGGATGTCGGGGCGGCTCCAGGCGTCGGGCGCGGGCGACAGGTCGTCGGTGTTGATTTCACCGGTCACCTTGAAGATGCTGACGGTGATGCTTTGCGGCACTTCGGGGCGCGTGGTGAACCACTCGGCGTCGGCCCAGCTTTGCAGCACCGCCTTGGCGTTGGCATTGCCCTTCTCGACCTTTTCTTGCACGTCGTGGAACTGGTCGAACATCAGCAGGGTGTTCTTCAATCCCTTGGCGGCGATGGCGCCGACGGTGGCGTCGTCGAGCAGGTCGATCAGTGGGCTGATGTTGTAGCCGCCCAGCATGGTGCCCAGCAGTTCGGTGGCCAGCTCGCGCGAAACGAGCGAACAGCTTTCAGTGCCGTGAGCCACGGCGGCCAGGTAAGAGGCCTTCACCTTGGCGGCGTCGTCCACGCCCGCAGGAACGCGGTGGGTGAACAGGGAAACGAGATTGGCGCCTTCGCCTGCTGGCGGAGCCTTCAGCAGCTCGATCAGCTCGCCCGTTTGTTGCGCCGACAGGGGCAGGGGCGGAATGCCGAGCGCGGCGCGGTCAGCGACATGTTGGCGATAGGCTTGAAGCATGAAGTTCTCCGATGGATGCAAAGCGAGAGGAACGGTAAAGACAAGCAAGAAGCTTGCGAACTGAGCTGCCGCGAAGGGCAGCTGAAAACAATGAATCACTGCCGGCTTGCCGTGGCGGCAAGAAGGGCACGCCCGCGCTCTGCCGCAGGGCGGCGAAGGGGGCGGGGCGTGCGCTTGTCATGGTGCTGTCGCTTGCGTCGTCGGAGGCGTGCTTACTTGTTCGCGTCGTGCGCGGCGCGTTGCTTCTCGTGGACGCAGTCGTCGACCAGGCGTTTGCCGGCCTTGGTGTCCATCAGCATGGACTTGTTGGCGATCTGGATCAGCAGGCCCACGCCCTTGACGTCTTCCAGGCGCAGTGCGCCGGTGGACGACAGAACCGGCTTCATGGTGTACGTCGTCTTGCCGAACTTCACGTCGACATAGCCGGGGGTCTTGGGGTTCATGCCGACGTCGATGGTCTGCTTGAGGTCGCACTCGTAATTGCCGAAATAGGTGCGCTCGGCGGCATCGAGCTGGGTCTGATCAGCCGGCGGCAGGGCGACGGGAGCCGGTGCGGCCTTCTTCGCGGGGGCCTTGGCTGCGGGCTTCGCAGCGGGCGTGGTCTGGGCGATGGCAGAAGCGCCAGCGCAGGCAAAGGCGACAGCGAGAACGACAGTACGAATCATGGAATCACTCCTCGGGGTTGAAGAAGCACGGATTGTGAAGGTCCGCTTACTTCGGCCGTCTGCGGCCGATTCCTTGATTGCAACAAATTGCACAGTGTGTCGAGATAACGCGTTGGACGCGCTCATTCGCTCGCGCCGAAAGACATGTTGATTCGCTTCATCGCGCAATGAACTCGCGTGCACGAAATCACAAACAAGCTTGCGGAGGCGATCCGTCACCGATTTCATCGTGTGCTAGCGCCTGCGGCGATGAGCCCGGCGCGGTAGAAACAATTGTTCGCCATGTCGTCAACGCGCGGTGTGGAACAGTTCACGCAGCCGCTCCAGCCTCGTCGGAGAAAAAGGCGCGGCGCACTTCGATCGGCAGTGCTTGGCCGGTGCGCACGGCGCGTTCGAGCACGTGCCAGAAATAGCGGTAGCTCGCGCGGTCGTGCAAGGTATCGCGGTGGCTGATGGGCGCCCAGTCGTTGGCTTGCGCGGCCATCAGGATCTCGGTGGCCTGGTCGGTCTCGGCCACGGTGGGCGCAAAGGCTTCGACGATGGGGCGAATCTGATCGGGATGGATGCTCCACATGCGCAGGTAGCCGAGCTGGCGTGATGCCTTCTCTGCCGCAGCGCGCAGCAGGTCGAGCTTCTTGAACTCGGTGACCACGCAGTGCGAGGGCGTCTTCAAATGTGCGTGGCACGCCGCGGCAATTTCGAGCTTGGCCCGCACGACCAGCGGGTGCTCGAACTGGCCTATGGCGCTCATGCCGGCTTGCGGAATGGCGCCGCGGTGGGCCGAGACGAAATCCATCAAGCCGAACGACAGCGATTCGATGCGCGGGTGTGCGGCAATCGCGTCGACATCGCGCAGCGCGCCGTGCGTTTCGACCAGCACGTGCACCGGCACGCGGCGGGTGTGGCCATGCTCGCGCAGCGTCCGGTCGATCGCGTTGACCGCACCGCGGGCCTGCTCGATGCCGCCGACCTTGGGCACCATCAGATAGGCCAGGCGGGAGCCGGCACGCCGGATGATGGTCTGCACGTCGGCATCGAACGACGGGTGGTCGAAAGGGTGCACCCGCGCACCGACGCGGCCGTGCTGGTTGCGCGCCGACATCACCAGCTCGGCCACCAGGTGCGCGTGCTCGGCTTCGCCGCCGACGGGGGCACCGTCTTCGCAGTCGAGCGTGACGTCGAATACCGGGCCGAACTCGGCCTGCATCTGCAGGCTCTTGAGCATGCGCGCCTCGACGCCGCAGTAGTGGTCGCAGACGGGCAGGGCGGGTGCGACTTCGCTGCTGTCGAACAGGGCTTGGCGAGGGTGGACGTGACTGCTCATGCGGGGCGGCGGGCAACGATGAACATGCGTGGGAAAGCGAGCAACAGGCGCCCGTCGGCGCGCGGCTGGTAGGCCTGCGCGATGCGGCGCTCATACTCGGCGAGGAAGGACGCGCGTTCAGCCTCGGGCAAGGGGTCGATGAAGGGCTTCAGACCGGTGGCTCGCACCCACTCGACGATCTTCGCCGGCGACTCCATCGGGTGCTGGTACGCGGTGCGCCACACGTCGACCTCGACGGCCTGAGGCGACAGCAGATCGTAGTAGGCATCGAGCGGCAGGATCTTGGTGCGAATCGAGGCGACGTCGTCGATGAACTTCGACCACGGTGCGAGGGCAGCCACCTCGCGCATCGAGCGGTGCGTGGGCTCTTCGCGGTTGTCGGGCATCTGGATCGCCAGCACGCCGTTCGGTGCCAACAGATCGAACAGGCGAGGGATCAAGGCCTCATGGCCGCCGACCCACTGCAGCGCCGCATTGGCGTAGATGAGATCGGGGGCGGCGGAGGGCTTCCAGCTGGCGATGTCGCTCAGTTCGAACCGGCAGTTCGGCAGGCGCTTGCGCGCGCTGACGAGCATGGGTTCGGAGTTGTCGGTGCCGACGACGTTGGCGTTCGGGAATCGCTCGACCAGCAGCTCGGTGGAGTTGCCCGGGCCGCAGCCCAGGTCGTAGATCAGCTTCGGTTCGCTGAGCGCAACCCGCGCGAGCAGTTCGCGTGCGGGGCGGGTCCGCTCGTCCTCGAAGCGGCGATACAGGTCCGGATTCCAGTCACTCATGTCTGAGCGTTCACGGGGTCCTTGCCTGCACGCCGCTGGGTGGGACTCAGAGCAAGTGCTTCACGCCGTCCTGCTCTTCTTGCAGTTCTTTCAGCGTGAGGTTGATGCGCTCTTGCGAGAACGCGTCGATCGCCAGGCCCTCGACCAGCTTGTATTCGCCGGCTTCGGTGGTGACCGGGAAACCGAACATCGTGTCCTTCGGAATGCCGTACTGGCCGTCCGAGGCGATGCCCATCGTGACCCACTTGCCATTGCTGCCCAGCGCCCAGTCGCGCATGTGGTCGATGGCGGCGTTGGCAGCCGAGGCAGCCGAGCTCAGGCCACGCGCTTCGATGATGGCGGCGCCGCGCTTGCCGACGGTGGGCAGGAAGGTGTCCTTGTTCCACACGTCGTCGTTGATAAGGTCCTTGACCGCCTTGCCGTCGATGGTGGCGAAGCGGTAGTCGGCGTACATGGTGGGCGAGTGGTTGCCCCAAACGGTCAGCTTCTCGATGCTCGCAACCGGCTTGCCCGTCTTGGCAGCGATCTGCGAGGCGGCACGGTTGTGGTCCAGGCGCAGCATGGCGGTGAAGTTCTTGCGCGGCAGGTCGGGCGCGCTCTTCATCGCGATGTAGGCGTTGGTGTTGGCCGGGTTGCCGACGACCAGCACCTTGACGTTGCGCGATGCAACGGCGTTCAGCGCCTTGCCTTGTGCGGTGAAGATCTGCGCGTTGGCGGCCAGCAGGTCCTTGCGTTCCATGCCGGGGCCGCGGGGGCGGGCGCCGACGAGCAGCGCGTAGTCGGTGTCCTTGAAGGCGGTGTTGGCGTCGCCATGGGCTTCCATGCCGGCCAGCAGCGGGAACGCGCAGTCGTCGAGTTCCATCATCACGCCCTTGAGTGCCTTCTGGGCTTTCTCGTCGGGGATCTCGAGCAGTTGCAGGATGACCGGCTGGTCTTTGCCCAGCATCTCGCCGGAGGCGATACGGAACAGCAGGGCATAGCCGATTTGGCCGGCTGCGCCGGTGACGGCAACGCGAACGGGTTTCTTGCTCATGAGGAGGCTCCGCAGGGGTTCGGTGGGTGAAAACAGGGCGCGAGAAACGCGCTTTCTGTGCCAGCCGGGAAGTGTAGGGGAGTCTAGGTGGCAACCCGGGGTATGTCAATACTCTTATGTCTTATATAAGACATCTTTCATTGGTGTCGTGGACGCCGCGCGGGCGGTGTGCTGCAATCTCGCCATGGCCACGCCGACCCCTTCCTCTGTTGTTGCCCGCTCGGCAGAAGGCGAGAGCGACGGCCCAGCCTTCAGCCCGCTGTATCAGCAGATCAAGGTGCTGATCACGCGCAGCCTGCAAAGCGGCGAATGGAAGCCGGGGGAGGCGATTCAGAGCGAGATCGATCTTGCGGCGCGCTACAAGGTGAGCCAGGGCACGGTGCGCAAGGCCATCGATGCGCTGGCCGATGAAAACCTGGTCGTGCGCCGGCAAGGCAAAGGCACGTTCGTCGCCACGCATGCCGAAGAGAAGATCCTGTATCGCTTTCTGCGCCTCACGCCGGACAACGGCGAGGTCGGTGGCATGCAGCGCCGTTTCATCGATTGCCGCCGCATGCGGGCACCCGCCGACATTGCGCGTTCGCTGGAGCTGAAGTCGGGCGACATGGCCGTGCAGGTGCGCCGGCTTCTTCACTCTCGAGAAGTGCCGGTCGTGCTGGACGACATCTGGCTCCCGGGCGGCTTGTTCAAGGGTCTGACCGCGGAACGCCTGAGCGAATACCAGGGCCCGATGTACGGCCTGTTCGAAACCGAATTCGGCGTGCGCATGATTCGCGCCGAAGAACAACTGCGCGCGGTAGCGGCCGACGCCTCCGCTGCCGAGCTGTTGCGTGTGGCTGTGGGTGCGCCCTTGCTCAGCGTTGAGCGCCTGTCGCGCACCTATGGCGACAAGCCGGTGGAACTGCGCCGCGGCCTCTACAACACGCAGTCGCATTACTACCGAAATGAATTAAGTTGACCTGCGTCAATGACGCAGAAATGAACCTGCATTCGGCGATGGCTGCTGCATTGCAATAAACTTCGAAAGTTTCCTCGGGATTACAAAAAGGTTGGGCGATGGCAGACACAGCAAGACAAAGACCGGGTTCACCGATGCGGCTCATCGAGGCTACGCAGTACAAGCTGCCGCCCGCCGCCTGGGTTTCCATCCTCCACCGTGTCAGCGGCATCGTGATGTTTTTGCTGCTGCCGTTCATCATCTGGATGTTCGACACGAGCCTGACTTCAGAGATCAGCTACAGCCAGTTCACTGCGGTCTTCATGGGCGGCGTGGGTTTCATTCCCGCCTGGCTCATCAAGATCGTCACGCTCGGCCTGATCTGGGCCTACCTCCATCACTTCACCGCCGGCCTGCGCCATCTGTGGATGGATGCAACGCATGCCGTCACCAAGGAATTCGGCCGCATCTCGGCGCTGGTGACGCTCGGCGTGAGCATCGTTCTCACGCTGCTGCTCGGCTTCAAGCTTTTCTTCTGAGTTTCATTCTGAGGTTCACGCAAACATGACGACACCGAACTACGGTTCCAAGCGCGTGGTGGTCGGCGCGCACTACGGCCTGCGCGACTGGCTGGCCCAGCGCGTGACGGCGGTGCTGATGGCGCTCTTCACGCTGATCGTGATCGTGCAGGTGCTGCTGCCAGGGCCCATGGGCTACGACAAATGGGCCGGCATCTTCAATCCGCAGTGGATGCGGGTGCTGACCTTCGTGACCATCGTTTCGCTGCTGTACCACGTGTGGGTCGGCATGCGCGACGTGCTGATGGACTATGTGACGCAAGTCGGCCCCCGTCTGGTGCTGCAGGTGGCCGTGATCGCTTGGCTGGTCGGCTGTGCCGGCTGGGCCATCCAAGTGCTTTGGAGAATGTGAACGTGAGCGCAACCATTTCGAAAAGAAAATTTGACGTCGTGATCGTCGGCGCGGGCGGCTCCGGCATGCGTGCCTCGCTGCAGCTTGCGCGGGCGGGTTTGAATGTCGCCGTGCTGTCCAAGGTGTTCCCAACGCGTTCGCACACGGTGGCGGCGCAGGGCGGCATCGGCGCTTCGCTCGGAAACATGAGCGAAGACAACTGGCACTTCCACTTCTACGACACCGTGAAGGGCTCCGACTGGCTCGGCGACCAAGATGCCATCGAGTACATGTGCCGTGAAGCACCGAAGGTCGTGTACGAACTCGAACATTTCGGCATGCCGTTCGACCGCAACCCTGACGGAACGATCTACCAGCGTCCGTTCGGTGGGCACACCGCCAATTACGGTGAGAAGCCGGTGCAACGCGCTTGCGCCGCGGCCGACCGCACCGGCCATGCGATGCTGCACACGCTGTACCAGCAGAACGTCAAGGCCCGCACGCAGTTCTTCGTCGAATGGATGGCGCAAGACCTGATCCGTGACGAGGAAGGTGACGTGGTCGGCGTCACCGCCATTGAGATGGAAACCGGTGAACTGCACATCTTCGAAGCCAAGACGGTGATGCTGGCCACCGGCGGAGCGGGGCGCATCTTTGCGGCCTCCACCAACGCATTCATCAATACCGGCGACGGGCTGGGCATGGCGGCACGTGCCGGCATCCCGCTCGAAGACATGGAGTTCTGGCAGTTCCACCCGACCGGCGTGGCCGGTGCCGGCGTGCTGCTGACCGAAGGCTGCCGCGGTGAAGGCGCCATCCTGCGCAACAGCGACGGCGAGCGCTTCATGGAGCGCTACGCGCCCACGCTGAAGGATCTGGCACCGCGTGACTTTGTCTCGCGCTGCATGGACCAGGAGATCAAGGAAGGGCGTGGCTGCGGTCCCAACAAGGACTACATCGTGCTCGACATGACCCACCTCGGTGCTGAGACGATCATGAAGCGCCTGCCGAGCGTGTTCGAGATCGGCCACAACTTCGCCAACGTCGACATCACCAAGGAACCGATCCCGGTCGTTCCGACCATCCACTACCAGATGGGTGGGGTGCCGACGAACATCCATGGCCAAGTGGTCGCGCCGAAGGACGGCAACCCGAATGCGGTGGTGAAGGGGTTGTACGCCGTGGGCGAATGCTCCTGCGTCAGCGTGCACGGCGCGAACCGCCTGGGCACCAATTCGCTGCTCGACCTGCTGGTGTTCGGCAAGGCGGCCGGTGACCACATCGTCGCCAGTGCGCTGAAAGAAAAGTCGTACAAGCCGCTGCCGGCCAACGCGGCCGACTACACGCTGTCGCGCCTGGCCCGTCTGGATAACAGCACCAGCGGTGAGTACGCGCAAGACGTGGCGAACGACATTCGCAAGTCAATGCAGCAGCACGCCAGCGTGTTTCGCACCCAGAAGCTGATGGACGAAGGCGTGTTGCAGATCAAGGCACTGGCCGAGCGCGTGAAGGGCATCTACCTGGCCGACAAGTCCAAGGTGTTCAACACGGCGCGCATCGAGGCACTGGAAGTCGACAACCTGATCGAGGTGGCACTGGCGACCATGATCTCGGCGGCGGCGCGCCACGAGAGCCGGGGTGCTCACACGGTGGATGACTATGCCGATACACCGGAGCACCCGAACGGACGCAACGATGAGGTGTGGATGAAGCACACGCTGTGGTACAGCGAAGGCAACCGGCTCGATTACAAGCCGGTCAACCTGAAGCCGCTGACCGTTGAATCGATTCCGCCCAAGGTCCGTACGTTCTGAGCCCGGGAACACAGAAAGCATTTCATGACAAAGCGCGTATTCCAGATCTACCGCTACGACCCCGACACCGACACCAAGCCCCGCATGCAGACCCTCGAGGTCGAACTCGATGGCAGCGAGCGCATGCTGCTCGATGCGTTGATGAAGTTGAAGGCCGTCGACCCGTCGCTGAGCTTCCGTCGTTCATGCCGCGAAGGCGTGTGTGGCTCCGATGCGATGAACATCAACGGCAAGAACGGCCTGGCCTGTCTGACCAACATGCGCACCTTGCCCGGCGTGGTGGTGCTCAAGCCGCTGCCGGGTTTGCCGGTGGTGCGTGACCTGATCGTCGACATGACGCAGTTCTTCACCCAGTACAACTCGATCAAGCCGTACCTGGTGAACGACACCGTGCCGCCCGAGAAGGAACGCTTGCAGTCGCCCGAGGAGCGCGACGAGCTGAACGGCCTGTATGAGTGCATCCTGTGCGCTAGCTGCACCACGAGCTGCCCGAGCTTCTGGTGGAACCCCGACAAGTTTGTCGGCCCGGCTGGTCTGTTGCAGGCCTATCGATTCATTGCCGACAGCCGCGACCAAGACACTGCTGGCCGCCTGGACAATCTCGAAGACCCGTACCGTCTTTTCCGTTGCCACACCATCATGAACTGTGTTGACGTTTGCCCCAAGGGACTGAACCCGACGAAGGCGATCGGCAAGATCAAGGAATTGATGGTGCGTCGCGCCGTCTGAACGCTCGCTGAACGCCATGCAAACCGTGATCGATGCCCGTGCTCTCAGCAAGCTGAAGTGGCGGTGCCGCCGCGGACTGCTCGAGAACGATTTGTTCATCGAACGTTTTTTCACACGGCACGAGGCCTCGCTGACGCAGGCTCAGGCCCAGGGATTGCAGGTCTTGATGGACCTGTCCGACAACGACTTGCTGGATCTGTTCTTGGCCCGCAAGCAACCCGAAGGCGAACTGGTTCGCGACGATGTGATCGAAGTGCTCAGACTGATGAGAGTCCCTCACTGAGTCACCGTGTGTCTTTCTCGACTACTTCCAAGAAGGAATGCCCATGACCCCCTCTGACGTGAAAGCCACCCTGTCGTTCTCAGACGGCAGCCCTGCGATGGACCTGCCCGTCTACAAGGGCACCATCGGCCCGGATGTGATCGACATCCGCAAGCTGTACGCCCAGTCAGGAAAGTTCACCTACGACCCGGGCTTCCTGTCCACGGCGTCGTGTCAGTCCACCATCACCTACATCGACGGCGACAAGGGTGAACTGCTGTACCGCGGCTACCCCATCGAGCAACTCGCCACCAACTGCGATTACCTCGAGACCTGCTACCTGTTGCTGAACGGCGAGTTGCCCAACGCGACCCAGAAGACCGACTTCGTGCAGACGGTGACCCATCACACGATGGTCAACGAGCAGATGCAGTTCTTCCTGCGTGGCTTCCGCCGCGATGCACACCCGATGGCCATCATGACCGGCCTGGTGGGCGCGCTGTCGGCCTTCTATCACGACAGCACCGACATCAATAACCCGGAGCACCGCGAGATCTCGGCCATCCGCCTGATCGCCAAGATGCCGACACTGGTGGCCATGGCCTACAAGTACACCATCGGCCAGCCCTACATCTACCCGAAGAACGATCTTTCCTATGCCGGCAACTTCATGCGTATGATGTTCGCCACGCCCTGCGAGGAGTACACCCCCAACGACGTGCTGGTGCGCGCGATGGACCGCATCTTCATCTTGCACGCCGACCACGAGCAGAACGCGTCGACTTCAACGGTGCGCCTGTGCGGTTCGTCCGGCACCAACCCGTTCGCAGCCATCGCAGCCGGCGTGGCGTGCCTGTGGGGCCCCGCTCACGGTGGCGCCAACGAAGCAGCGCTGAACATGCTGGAAGACGTGAACCGCATGGGTGGTGTGGAGAAGATCGGTGACTTCATCAAGCAGGTGAAGGACAAGAACTCCAACGTCAAGCTGATGGGCTTCGGCCATCGGGTCTACAAGAACTACGACCCGCGCGCCAAGCTGATGCGCGAGACCTGCCACGAGGTGCTGGACGCGCTGGGTCTGCACAACGACCCGATCTTCAAGCTGGCCATGGCGCTGGAGAAGATCGCGCTGGAAGACGAATACTTCGTCGCCCGCAAGCTCTACCCGAACGTCGACTTCTACTCCGGCATCGTGCAGCGCGCGATCGGCATCCCCGTGACGCTGTTCACCGCCATCTTCGCGCTGGCCCGCACGGTCGGCTGGATTGCTCAGCTGAACGAGATGATTGCCGACCCCGAGTACAAGATTGGGCGCCCGCGTCAGCTATTCCACGGTGCCACGCAACGCGACGTCAAACCGATCGCGCAGCGCACCTGAGCCGGATTGCACTTTTCCGTGCACCCAACCCCGGCCCAGGCCGGGGTTTTTGCTTTGTAAACGCCTAAAATTCCACTCTTTCCGCCAGAGCCAACGAAAGTCGCCATGGGCCGCACGCTGTACGACAAGATCTGGGACGAACACGTCATCCATACCGAAGACGACGGCACCGCTGTTCTCTACATCGACCGCCACCTGGTGCACGAAGTGACCAGCCCGCAGGCGTTCGAAGGCCTGGACCTGGCCGGCCGCAAGGTCTGGCGACTGTCGGCCAATCTGGCGGTGAGCGACCACAACGTGCCGACGACCGACCGCTCGCATGGCATTGCCGACCCGATCTCGCGTTTGCAGGTCGACACGCTCGACAACAACTGCGACCGCCTGGGCATCACGCAGTTCAAGATGAACGACAAGCGCCAGGGCATCGTCCACGTGATCGGCCCGGAGCAGGGTGCCACGCTGCCCGGCATGACGGTGGTCTGCGGCGACTCGCACACCTCCACCCACGGCGCTTTTGGTGCCTTGGCGCATGGCATCGGCACCAGCGAGGTCGAGCATGTGCTGGCCACGCAGACGCTGCTGGCGCGCAAGGCCAAGAACCTGCTGATCAAGGTCGAAGGCCAACTGAGCAAGGGCTGCGGCGCCAAGGACATCGTGCTCGCCATCATCGGCAAGATCGGTACCGCTGGCGGCAACGGCCACACCATCGAGTTCGCCGGCTCCGCCATTCGCGCGCTGAGCATGGAAGGCCGCATGACGGTGTGCAACATGGCCATCGAGGCTGGCGCGCGTGCCGGCCTCGTGGCGGTGGACGAAACCACGATCAACTATGTGAAGGGCCGCCCTTTCACGCCGACCGGCGTGGCCTGGGACCATGCGGTGGCGTACTGGCGCACGCTGCAGTCCGATGTCGATGCAAAGTTCGACCGCGTGGTCGAGCTCGACGCCTCGCAGATCCGCCCGCAGGTCACCTGGGGCACCTCGCCTGAGATGGTCTTGTCCATTGAAGACCGCGTGCCGGACCCAGAACGCGAGAAAGACCTGAACAAGCGCGGCGCGATGGAACGTGCGCTGACCTACATGGCGCTGGAGCCGAACAAGCCGATTGCCGACATCCTGATCGACAAGGTGTTCATCGGGTCTTGCACCAACTCCCGCATCGAAGACATGCGCGAGGCCGCCGCCGTGGTGCGCCGCGTGGGCGGCAAGATCGCCACCAACGTGAAGCTGGCGATGGTCGTGCCGGGTTCGGGTCTGGTGAAGGAGCAAGCAGAGCGCGAAGGGCTGGACAAGGTCTTTCTTGCAGCAGGCTTCGAATGGCGTGAACCGGGTTGCTCGATGTGCCTGGCGATGAACGCCGATCGCCTGGAACCGGGCGAGCGCTGCGCTTCCACCTCCAACCGCAACTTCGAAGGTCGCCAAGGGGCCGGTGGCCGCACGCACCTGGTGAGCCCGGCGATGGCGGCTGCGGCGGCCATGGAAGGCCATTTCGTCGACGTTCGGCGCATTGCCTGAAGGAGCGCAACAGCATGCAAGCATTTCGCACCCACAAGGGCCTGGTCGCACCGCTCGACCGCGAGAACGTCGACACCGACGCGATCATTCCGAAGCAGTTCCTCAAGTCGATCAAGAAGTCGGGTTTCGGACCTAACCTGTTCGACGAGTGGCGCTACCTCGACCACGGCGAGCCGGGTCAGGACCCGGCCACGCGCAAGCCGAACCTCGACTTCGTGCTGAACCAACCGCGCTACAAGGGTGCGTCCATCCTCTTGTCGCGCAAGAACTTCGGTTGCGGTTCCTCGCGCGAGCACGCGCCGTGGGCGCTCGACCAGTTCGGCTTCCGCGCCATCATCACGCCGAGCTACGCCGACATCTTCTTCAACAACAGCTTCAAGAACGGCTTGCTGCCGATCGTGCTGCCGGAGCTGGTGATCGATCGCCTGTTCGACGAGGTGAACGCCTTTGTCGGCTACCAGCTCACCGTGGATCTGGAGCGCCAGGTGGTGGTCAAGCCCGATGGTGCGGAGCTGGCTTTCGAGGTCGAACCCTTCCGCAAGTTCTGTCTGCTGAACGGATTCGACGACATCGGGCTCACGCTGCGTCACGCTGACAAGATCCGCGCATTCGAGGCCGAACGGCTGTTGACCAAGCCTTGGTTGGCCCACTCTCTTGAACTGAAGGAAACACGTTGAAGATCGCGATTCTGCCGGGCGACGGCATCGGTACCGAAATCATGGCCGAGGCGCTGAAGGCGCTCGCCTGCCTCGACCTGAAGTTCGAGTTCGAAGAAGCCAAGGTCGGCGGTGCCGCCTATGAGGCGCATGGCCACCCGTTGCCCGAGGGCACGCTGCAACTCGCGAAGGTGTCCGATGCCGTGCTCTTCGGTGCGGTGGGCGACTGGAAGTACGACAAGCTCGACCGGCCGCTGCGTCCCGAGCAAGCCATCCTGGGTCTGCGCAAGAACCTCGAGCTGTTCGCGAACTTTCGCCCCGCCATCTGCTACGAAGAGCTGACGCACGCGTCCAGCCTCAAGCCCGAGATCGTGGCGGGGCTCGACATCCTGATCATTCGCGAGCTCACCGGCGACATTTACTTTGGCCAGCCACGCGGTCGCCGCACGTCGCCCGATGGCGCCTTCAAGGGCGCGGACGAAGCCTTCGACACGATGCGCTATTCGCGGCCGGAGATCGAACGCATTGCGCACGTTGCCTTCCAGGCAGCGCGCAAGCGCAGCAAGAAGGTGTTGAGCGTCGACAAGGCCAACGTGCTGGAAACCTTCCAGTTCTGGCGCGATGTGGTCACCGAGGTGCATGCACAGTACGCCGATGTCGAGCTGGAGCACATGTACGTCGACAACGCGGCGATGCAGCTGGTCAAAGCCCCCAAGCGGCTCGACGTGATCGTCACCGGCAACATGTTCGGCGACATCCTCAGTGATGAAGCGGCCATGCTCACCGGCTCGATCGGCATGCTGCCGTCGGCGTCGCTGAACGCGAAGAACCAGGGTCTGTACGAGCCCAGCCATGGCTCGGCGCCTGACATCGCGGGCAAGGGGATTGCCAATCCGCTTGCCACGATTCTTTCTGCTGCGATGATGCTGCGCTTCAGTTTGAATCAGGAAGCTGCTGCGCAACGCATCGAAGCGGCTGTCAAGGCTGTGCTGGCAAAAGGCCTGCGCACCACCGATATTTACAGTGCCGGGACCACCAAGGTCGGCACCAAGGAGATGGGCGACGCTGTGGTCGCCTGCCTGAAAGCGCAAGGCTGACGCTTCTTCACGTTTTCAGATCAACACAATCACAGACGATAGGAATCAAGATGGCTACGAGATTGGTCGGCCTGGTGGGCTGGCGAGGCATGGTGGGTTCAGTCCTGATGGACCGCATGCAGCAAGAGAACGACTTCGCATTGATCGAGCCGGTGTTCTTCAGCACCAGCAACGTCGGTGGCAAGGCGCCTGCCCAGGCAAAGAATGAAACGACGCTGCAAGACGGCTTCAACATCGACGCGCTGAAGCGCTGCGACATCATCATCACTGCGCAAGGCGGCGACTACACGAGCGAGGTGTTCCCCAAGCTTCGCGCTGCCGGCTGGAACGGTCATTGGATCGACGCCGCTTCCACGCTGCGCATGAAGGACGATGCCGTCATCATCCTCGACCCGATCAACATGCCGGTGATCCAGAAGGCGCTTGCCTCGGGCGGGCGCAACTGGATCGGCGGCAACTGCACAGTGAGCTGCATGCTGATGGGCGTGGGCGCGCTGTACAAGGCCGGCCTCGTCGAATGGATGAGCACGCAGACCTACCAGGCTGCATCGGGTGGCGGCGCACAGCACATGCGTGAGTTGCTCACGCAGTACGGCACGCTGAACGCCGAAGTAAAGGCGCTGCTCGACGACCCGAAGAGCGCCATCCTTGAGATCGACCGCAAGGTCATCGCGAAGCAGCGTGCTCTCACCGAAGCCGAGACCGCGAACTTCGGCGTGCCGCTCGGCGGCAGCCTCATCCCCTGGATCGACAAGGATCTTGGCAACGGCATGAGCAAGGAAGAGTGGAAGGGCATGGCCGAGACCAACAAGATCATGGGTCAAGGCGAGGGCTTTGGTACGCCCCCTGTACCCGTTGATGGCTTCTGCGTGCGCGTGGGCGCGATGCGCTGCCACAGCCAGGCGCTGACCTTCAAGCTGAAGAAGAACGTTCCACTGGCCGATATCGAGTCCATGATCGCCAACGACAACGAATGGGTGAAGTTCGTGCCGAACAACCGCGAGGCGACGATTCGCGATCTGACCCCTGTGGCCGTGACCGGCACGATGACCATCCCCGTCGGGCGTGTGCGCAAGCTGGCCATGGGCCCGGAATACCTGGGGGCGTTCACCATCGGTGACCAGCTTCTGTGGGGTGCTGCCGAGCCGCTGCGCCGCATGCTGCGCATTCTTTTGGCTGCCTGACTATGCTGGGCGCCCCCTGTTGCCACGTTGCTGGGCCACAACAGGGGGCCGCTCTGGAGCGTGTGAATCACGCTTGTGAACGAATGTCAGAGATTGCATGAGCTTGTCTTCGTATCTAGTTGATGTTATTGTGATTTCTACTGTTACGCCCAGGAAACCCGTGGTTTGCGTCAACAACAACTCTGAAAGCAGTGGGGCTCGCTCGGTTCCACCCCCGTCCTATTGGGAGACGCCTTGAAAAGAAACTCGCTGTACACAGGGCGATTCGCTCTGACCGGATCGGCCCTCGCCGCCATGTGCCTCGTGGCCTCGAACGCCTGGGCCCTGGGCCTCGGGCGGCTGGATGTGCAGTCGGCACTGGGCGAAAACCTGCGCGCCGAGATCGATGTCACCAGCATCACGCCGGAGGAAGCCAGCAACCTGAATGTGCGTGTGGCGCCACCTGAGTCGTACCGCGCCGCTGGCGTCGACTACAACTCGGTGCTGCCGGGCACGCAGGTCGTGCTGCAGCGGCGTACCGATGGCCGCTCCTACCTGAGCGTGACCAGCGATCGAGCGGTTCAAGAGCCTTTCATCGACGTCATCCTCGAGCTTTCGTGGTCCACCGGGCGCCTCGTTCGCGAATACACCCTGTTGATTGACCCGCCCGTGACGCGCACGGCTGCCTCTCCTGCGCCTTCCGAGGCCAGCACCTCGCCGGTGATCACCCCGGCGCCGAGCCCGGCGATTGCCACTGCGCCGCGTGCCGTCGAGCGCAAGCCGTCGACGCCCCGTGCCTCGGCTTCGACGGGCGAATCTTCAAGCGAAGTCCGCAAGCCAAGCGCGAAAGCGCCTGCCGCTGCACCCACCGAAGCCGGTGCCGATGAGTACAAGGTTCGGGACGGCGATTCGCTGTCGCGCATTGCCGGTCGGACGCAGCGTCCGGGCGTGTCGCTCGACCAGATGTTGGCCTCGCTGTACCAGGCGAACCCCGATGCCTTCATCAGCAGCAACATCAACCGCCTGAAATCCGGCGTGGTGCTTGCAGTGCCTTCAGCGGATACCGCCAAGGCGGTCACCCCTGCCGAGGCACGCCAGCTGATCCAGGCGCAAAGCGCCGACTTCGGCACTTACCGCCAACGCCTCGCCGCAGCCGTGCCGGCCGCCAAGACGGATGGCACCGCACGCCAAGCCAGCGGCAAGGTGCAGTCGTCGGTCGATGATCGCAAAGCTTCTGCGGCCCCCGCGCCGGACAAGCTCGTGCTGAGCAAGGGCGCGAGCGCCAAAGCCTCGGCTCCGGAAGACAAGCTGTCGAAGGAACGCGAAAAGAAAGATGCGACCGCACGAGTCGCCGAACTCTCCAAGAACGTTGACGAGTTGAAGAAGCTGTCGAGCGCGTCTGCTGCAGCATCGGGCAAGACCGCCGCGGCGGCACCAACGCCAGTGGCTCCGCCGCCCGTGATCGTGCCGCCTGTTACGCCGCCCAAGCCGCCGGTTGTGGCGGCTGCTCCTGCGCCCGTTCCTGTACCTCCGCCACCGCCTCCCGCTCCGCCGCCAGCCCCCGTGGTGGCCGCCACTCCGGTGCCCGCCCCATCGCCCGTTGCCTCCGCACCTGAGGTCGTTGCTGCGGCATCGGCGACAGCCGGCGCTGCGGCTGAGCCTGCGAGCGCTCCCGTGGTGGCCGCAGCGCCTTCTCGTCCTGCAGCCGCCTCGGCGCCAGTTGTTGTGCCTGCGGTAGAGCCTCCAGGCCCGTTTGCGTCCTTGCTGGAAGACAACCCACTGGTGTTGGCTGCAGGTGCCGCCTTGGTGGCCCTGCTCGCCGGCTTCGGCATCTATCGTTTCACCAAGCGTGCCAAGAAAGACAGTGGCGAGACATCGTTCCTCGAAAGCCGCTTGCAGCCCGATTCATTCTTCGGCGCCAGCGGTGGCCAACGCATCGATACCCGCGATGCCGGCGGCGCTTCGTCGTCGATGAGCTACTCGCTGAGCCAACTCGACGCCATTGGTGACGTCGACCCGGTGGCAGAAGCCGACGTGTACCTGGCTTACGGCCGCGATCTGCAGGCCGAAGAAATCCTCAAGGAGGCCATGCGTGCGAGCCCTGAGCGTCTGGCCATTCGCACCAAGCTGCTCGAGGTCTACGCCAAGCGACGCGATACCAAGGGCTTCGAACTCTTGGCCACGCAGCTGTTCGGCTTGACTGGCGGCCAAGGAGAAGACTGGGCCAAGGCGCAAGAAATTGGCCTGCAGATCGACCCTGACAACACGCTCTATCAACCGGGCGGCAGGCCGACCTCCGCTGAGGGTGATGGTCGCCCGACTGCTGAATTGCTTGGTGCCAGCACCATGCCGCAATCGGTGCTGCCGTCGCCTTCCGAGTTCGGTGCTAGTGGCAGCTCCGGCAGCGGCTTCGACTCCACGTCGGGCAGCGCCGTTGACCTCGATCTCGACCTGGGTCTGGACGCACCGCCCTCTGTGGCACGGCCAGTTGAGCAGACTCAGCCGATGAATGTTGCGCAAGACATTCCTTCGCTCGATGACATGAGCTTCAACCTGCCGCCGGCACCACCGCCCATGGCTTCTGCGCCGAGTTCGGGTTCCATGGATTTCGACCTGGGCAGCATCTCGCTCGACCTCGGTGAAGAAACCACGGTGGCTCAACCGAAGAAGTTGCAAGCCGCTCCGGTGTCATCCGATTTCGGTGCCATTGACCTCGGCGAAGCTGTCGATGACGGCGCCGACCCGATCGTCCGCAAGCTTGAACTGGCAGAAGAGTTCCGCCAGATCGGCGACACGGAGGGTGCCCGCGATCTGCTGCAGGAAGTCGTGGCCAAGTCCAGCGGCGCCGTCAAGACGCGTGCGCAGGCCATGCTCCACGACCTGGGCTGATCGCCTGGGCCGGCGCCGTTCGTCCTTCATTCGAACGGCGCGACTTGATCGCGTGAGGCTGGCATGAGGCTGGCACTGGGCATCAGCTATCGTGGGCAGGCGTACAACGGTTGGCAGAGCCAGCCCGATGGGCGCACGGTGCAAGACCAACTCGAATCGGCGCTGTCGCAGTTTGCGGCGGTGCCTGTTCGCACGATGTGCGCGGGGCGCACTGATACTGGCGTGCATGGCCTGAACCAGGTCATCCACATCAACCCGCCGGTGCAGCGCGAGCTGGCTTCGTGGGTGCGAGGCACCAATCGGTTTTTGCCGGCCGACATCGCGGTGCAGTGGTGCTGTGAGGTCGATGACGACTTTCATTCGCGCAATAGCGCACTCGGCCGCCGCTACACCTATCTGCTGTTGGAGTCCGCCGTGCGGCCCGCCATCGAGTCTGGCGTGGCGGGGTGGACGCACCGCAGCTTGAATGCCGAAGCCATGCGCACTGCGGCCGCGGTATTGATCGGTGAACACGATTTCAGCGCCTTTCGCTCGTCTGAGTGCCAAGCGGCTTCTCCTGTGAAGCAGATGCGTTCGATCGGCATCCGTCGGGTCGGCGCCTACTGGCGTTTCGACTTCGACGGCTCGGCCTTTCTGCACCACATGGTGCGCAACATCATGGGCTGCCTGGTGGCGATCGGCAGCGGCCAGCAGGTGCCGCAATGGATGTCAGAGGTGCTTGCCTCTCGTTCTCGCAAAGCGGCGGCGCCCACGTTTCCCGCCGATGGTCTGTATTTCGTGGGGCCGTACTACGATCCACGTTTTGCATTGCCCACGCACACACCGGCCATGGACTGGTTGCCGCACACATGAACGTCCGCACCCGAATCAAGATCTGCGGCCTGACCCGCGAGGCCGATGTCGATGCCGCGGTCGAAGCCGGAGCCGATGCGGTGGGCTTCGTTCTTTATGAGCGCAGCCCGCGCCACGTCGCCGTTCAGCGTGCTGCAGCGCTTGCCAGGCGTCTACCACCTTTGGTGACGCCGGTGGTTCTCGTAGTCAACGCCCAGATTTCACTGATCCAGTCTGCGGTGCAGGCCATTCCCGATGTGCTGCTGCAGTTCCACGGTGACGAATCGCCTGCCGATTGCCGTGCGCCGGGCAGGCCTTTCCTGCGTGCTGCACGCATGGCGCCCGGTTTCGATTTGCTAGACTTCGGCGCTCAGTACCCGCACGCCCAGGGGCTGTTGCTCGACGCCTATGTCGAGAGTTACGGGGGCGGTGGAAAGGTCTTCGATTGGTCACTCATTCCTCAAAACGTGCCCCGTCCAGTCGTTTTGTCTGGTGGGTTGCATGCCGGAAATGTGATCGAAGGCATCTTTCAGGTGCGGCCATCGG
>Ga0307515_10006007_pt1 | contig 24443 bp, 26 predicted proteins | sample 17_EM_MG_FD_194513 | JGI IMG/M metagenome (GOLD analysis project Ga0307515, IMG submission 194513) | Populus trichocarpa ectomycorrhiza microbial communities from riparian zone in the Pacific Northwest, United States - 17_EM | ecosystem: Host-associated > Plants > Roots > Unclassified | place... | reverse complement strand
GCGATGCCGATGAAATACTGCAGAAAGCTATTAAGGCTACCATTAAAAACACCTATATTTTTTTGAGGAAGTTGGGCAAAAAGTCGTGATATATGACGTTATAACTGTAGGTTTCTGCCTTTCCTCTATTAACCAGCTGCTAATTATATAGGAAAATTCTTTATTAGAGTCCCCCCTGAATTACTGCCACCTATCCGCTTTATATATGTTCTTAACATTAATAAAAGTAAGCCGGTAAAGAAGCAGCTTAAGGTTATAAGGGAGGACATGCTGTATACGTTAAATAAGGTGTACTAAGTGCTATAAGTGTGGTTGAACGGTTTAGGCTTCCTGGCCACGTTGCTGCTGTTCACCACAATATCCAAGCGTCAATGAGGCGCCACCGAGCAACCGTACTGACTCGAGGCCCCAACACCAAGCTCTATACGGTATAGAGCCTCTAGATTGGCTTATGAGGCGTGCATATACGAAAAGTCCTTGAATTCTTGCCACACGAAGGGATGACAACGACCTCCGTACGACCTCATGTTTTTTATCGCGGGCCTTGATCCTATTTGTCCTATTGGCTAGTTCTTATCGATATCGCTAGGACGAATTGTACCAGTCCAGGGATAAAGGCTATATATTTACTAAGTAGTAATAGGTTCTACTAGCTAATAGCTATAGATCTACGCGGTTTTTATATATATTATCTAGCGTCTTATTATACTATTAAAATTCCACTACCGCCTAATAACTCGGTTTTAAATTTTAAGGAAATTAATTACTTACCTTACTAAAAATTAGGTTTTTAGAAAGCCTATATACCTACCGATCTATAATTAATAGATCTTTACAAAAGATATTGCGTTTTATAGTTAAGTAATTCGAATATCTATACCGTCCGCTGAGCAGATTTTAGCCTCACGCTTAATAAATGATACGGGTGGTGCATCCAAAAAACGTTAGTCCGCTTGCGGACTAATAGGAAATCCGCACTACCCGAATCAGGTAAACCTCCTGCCATGCGAAATTAACTAAGCTAGAATATAATATGGTTCCTAGCACCTCCGCTCAAGATACTTTGCCGCAGCTTGACATCTCAACACCACTAACGTGAGAAATCCTTCCTGACATCCCTAAATACCTTACTGCCTAATCACTTACCCTCGGTCACTTCTGTAACGGAACAACTGAAAACATTTGCCTTTTTTAGGTCCACATCAGTGTTATGTCTTCACAAATACAAAAGCAGATGTCGATGCTAGGTTCCCAAGCGGCAGAAGTTTTTCAAAGAGAAGCGTTCAAACTTGTGGTGTGGGTAGGCGTTTTTGGATCCTTCTCACGGGGCGAGCAAGTGGAGAGAAGCGACGTCGACATAGTCATCTTCTATCACCCCGATTATTCCGAAGGGCAGGTCTGGGATTGGTATTCTCGCTGCGAAAAAAACCGCTGGGGAACGGATCCCGATGAGCCCAAGCTTGAGCGGCTTTGGGGTCGGAAAATTGATACAGTACGAATCTACGAGGGCACCTTACGCTACGAAAAGGATGTCGAAGCGATACTTCATGCGCAGACAATCTATGGAGACTTTAACAATCCGGTTTTGCAAGGTCTCCGTTCCTCCTACTATCAGAATCTGGAAGAGTATCAGAAGAAGCTCAATGACTGTGACGCATTAGCGAGAGATACGAACGGACTTAAGGTTGGCAACCTCCTAACGGACTTATCTGTTTAGATCTAACATGATACCCCGTAGGGATCTCAATATGCCTACCAGATAGCGAACACTCTAGACACCGATAGTAGTAATCCATTGTATGTTATAGTCCGAACCTCTTTGGATAAAGCGAAGCGTTTCTCAAAGGGTGGCATTACATCGCAGGAGTCTCTAGAGCGTCTTTGGGTCGAGGTACACAGTGCCGGAATTTGGGTAAGAAGGATCCTGAAAGCTGCCAGTTTCGCGGACACTGTAAGGGCCGCCAAATAGCCGACTAGAGAAGGTCGTCCTTGCTGTCCAGCACTCGCAATTCATATAGGAATAACATGGAGAATATATTCCCTTGCATAATTGTACATGTGTATGGTTCAAAGCTCTACACTCCGCAATTCCATTATTTGAAAGTAAAAAATTAACTATAGAATATCACACCGTGGCCCATTTGAAACATTGGTTGTAGAAGTACCTCTTTAGAAAATTTTACTAGATAGTACATGGTAGCTTAGCGGTAGGGCTCGCTTCTAATTCAGAGTTTCAAGCAGCCGCAATTGTTACAACTGACTGGCTGCATATTTAGCCCATTTTCTTTGATTCTTTCCGCCAATCCTCCTTAGTCTTGAACTGCAAAATGCGTCAACCCAAAGATACTGATAACAAGTTTCCGCATAATCACGATTGCGTCTCGAATTGTCTTCGGAAGAGTTTGAAACCCGATTCTCGATTTGTTTGACTCAACCGATTTCAATATAGTCTTGTAATTTGCTCCCGACATTGGGCCCAAACATAACTAAGCACTGTGTAAATCCACGAGTAGGGTAATCGATTAGGTAAACATTCAGGGACGTCTCGTCGAAAGGGTTAACATCCTAGCCAGAAGCTTTCACCTTGGTTTAGAGGACAGGGGGAGTCCCGACAGCTCTTGTGATTACGGGTGCAACTAATAATCCACCTTCTAGCTGCAGAGAAGGAAAGGTTGGAGGCGGTGTGTAATGGCCATTCTATGGCTTTGATGCCAAATTCTTCCGCTGGATCATCTAGTAATTAGTTAGTCGTTGCGTGAGGGAATCATCCTAATTGGAGATATTCGCATCCCTACCTTTGCGCGTGCAAAACCATGCACTCCAAGCATTATTTCTTCCCTATCGGATAGTACATAGACGACAAGCAACGAAATCACCAACCTTGCCACGATTGTGTTCAGTGTTTGTGGCTCCGTGGGTGTAGTAGGGCGGAATATGTTACTACTATATTCATTTTGAAACAACTTGCAAACAGGACAATGGAGGACGCCAATTCTTGTAGAATTAGGAGGGCATTTTTAGATAAAACCTGTTTTGCTGGAAAGAGATTCGACATCGATGCCTGATCGCTGCTCAAAGTTCGTTTCCTTGTAGCCATGATAGAATCACTGATCTTGATGGAATCCAATAAAGGCCATGAAATGATCGGGGGCGCTGATAATAGCATGAAATGTGTGTCTGATGAACGAATGAGTTGTTGAGATGTCAGGCTGAACTACACCTCGAGTAGGTGGGCTCTATCGGCTGACCCACTGGGCCACTGCCCACTGCTGTTGGTCCCTCCTCTGGCTACAAATTTCTGAGAGCAAATTCATTCAGTCATGGCCTCGCACCGCATATTCTAAACAGATATTTGAAACCCTTCAAAAGAAGCTCATAGCATCTCTATCCATGCCGTTCTGAAGGCCTTCAACAAGTTATACAGAGGACTTACGGCATGAGAATGAGTGAACGAGTGAGCTATCGGACCACAGTACAATCGTCCCCACAGGTTGGCAGCGAGGGCATGCAGTACTCTACATACTTCTGATATAGCGACACCGGAACACCACGCATTGGCGACTCGCAAAAGCGGAGTAGACATATTACACACGCCCTTATTATCGAATACTAGTTTGACCATGTTTGTTGTGTGGGCGAAGAACGGTGGCAGGTGGTGGCGTTAGATGGTTGCTTTTTCTATGCGGAATATGAGGCTTCTACTCTCCCCTTTAAGCCCCCGCAGACGGCTTCAGACCCTTCAACCTAACTTAGAAATCATTACAGATGCTTGAGGGAACCCCTACTTACCTCTGCTATTATTTCATATTTACCCTTACATATCCTCTTCTAAACATTCGATTACGACCTGCATGACCTAGCTCAGCTACATGTACGCCTTCATTACCTGTTCATGGGACGGGGAAGAAGTAGAAGACCGAAAACCCTCTTTGATTAATTAGGCTTGGGTATTGGAGCGTACTCTACCTAAACAGGAACATCATGCAGCCACCAAATTTTTCCCAGTATATCCCCACAAAGCGAGCCATTTAACTCCTACAGCCGACGTGCAGAAAATCGTCATAAAGCGCGATCGCGAGCAATACCATTAACACCAATACAATCCCGATCCCAGGGTAATCCAATCCCGATCCAAATGCACACGATTCCATACCATCCAAACCATATGTCCCTGGCGCCCACTACACAAGCTCCCACATCGCCACGCTGCCAAACCCCATCGCGACCCTGCCCTTCCTGCGCTTGAACTCCTCAACCCCAACCCCGCGTCCATCCCGCCCGTCGAAACTCGTAACCGCAAACGCGGTAACCTTCTGGCCCGGCGCCCCGAGCTCCACCCTCTGCACGTCGAGCCACCAGACGCGCCCGTCCGTCTGGAACGGGACGTGGTCGGGCTTCCGCCCGTCGCGGCCCTCGACGCGCAGCACCATGACGCACGGCTTCCCTCTGCCGTGGCGCTCGTTATCCCAGTGCGGGCACACGGCCGCGAACTGGAACCGGACGACCGGCCCACCCGCCGGGTCGTGCACCCTGACGTGCTTCAGCGCGGGCTGGAACGTGCGCTCGCCGATGCCGTGCTCGGGCGTCGTGGGGCCATACACCAGGACGCGCTCGCCGGCATCGTCGAGCATGTACTCCTCCCAGGAGATGCCGGGCCGGCCGTCGAGGCGGTGGAACCTCGCGCGGTCCTCGGGGAAGTGGCTGGCGCCGAACTCGTCGTTGTCCATGGTGAAGAACTGCGGTTTGAAGTTGCGCTCGTACGCCATGCCGGCCCCCTGCACGTTGCCGGCGCCCCAGCAGCAGTCGATCAGCTTCCACTCGCCGTTGTCGATGCGCACCGCGTTCCACGCGTGGCCCGCGGAGTAGGGTGGGATGGGCGCGCCCGGCTGCAGCGGTGCGTGGCCGTAGCCTTTGCCGTGCCCGCCGATGACGACGCTTTCGAGGCCTGCGGGCGTCGCGAGCGCTGTGAAGAGTGCGGCGTAGCCTTCGCAGACGGCGAGCCCGCTGCGCAACGTGCTGGCGGGTGTCGAGGGCTGCACTTTGTTGGCGAAGAAGGCTTCGGTGTCGTAGTCGACGTTGTGGTGTAGCCAGGTGAAGATGGCGCGCGCTTTGTCGGTGAGGGAGGGGAAGTGAGATGTTAGTTGGTGAGCGAGCCAGGCTGGGTCGGTCGAGGGGATAGATTGCCGGGGGAATCGCGCGGCGTGGCTATCGGGGCCTGAGAAGTCGCGGCATTTTAGACATGAGCTTGTCGCTGAGGGTTTCGGTTTGGAGGCTTGCAGGGCTGCAAGATTTGGACGGGAGGAGAGTGGGATAGGCGGCGGAGCGCCTGGAGCTTCGTTGGGAGTGTCGTTAGAGGTATCGTTGGGTCTATTCGGTGGTAAAGGAGGTGGAGTTTCGGTAGACTTATTCAATCCAAACGACAGTGCTGACCTCTTAACAGGTTCAGGTTTGGGAGGATCTTGCTTTGCTGAGGTTTGCCGTGTCGGGAGAGGTGGTCGAGAAGGAAGAACAGGCGGTGGTTGGATCGTGGTTGGACCTTTCTTCGACACAACGCTCGGCGCGGAGCGGGTTGGTTTCAGGGTAACCCTGGCAGGCTTTGGCTCTTCCTTTTCCCTCTTTGGTGGGAGGGGGGGTAATTTTGAAGGATCGTAAGGAGGTGCCTTGATCCGGTAAGATTGTCCTTCGCCCACATTGTTGGACGTGCCACTCAAGCTGGTCTTGGTAGATGTAACTGACAATGAAGAATGTCCAGATGCGACCGTGGATATAGACTCAACCGATTCGCGCCTTTTTATGCTTGGTTCTGATGCTTTTCGCGGCGGCAGGCTTGGAGGTTGTGGCTGAGAATTAGTTCGGGGTGGGAGTCTTGGAGGTAGTGCGGGTTGTTGGCTGGGCGACTCATCGTTGGCTTTAATCGGCAGATTCCCAATCTTTCGGGCCGTGGTAGGCGCATTGCTTTGAAGAGGGGGATTGTTGGTAGTCTGTCGTCGATGCTCTACAGACGGCCGCTGCGATGGAGGAGGAGGCGGGGGAGGCCGTGATTTCTTAGCTGCAATCTGCTCAAAGGTGTAGGGAGGAGGTGCGTCAGGGGCTGGTTTGTGGATCTCCTCAAGATTCAGGGCTGCTATACGATCCTTGATGGAAGAAACTGGCGCAACAGCGGGGTCTGTCATTATGGCCAGACCGAGGCTTTAAGAATTCTCTTTGGATTGATGCGCGGTACGTAAGAAGGAAACCCGGATGGTATGGCACATATGGTAACGACAGTAGGGCAGTGGGGAGTGGCACCGGTTGTTGGTGGTGGTGGTGATACAAGCATTGAGCGAATGAGGCGCAGCGGGGTGTCCTGGCGTTCAGTTTCAGGCTGAGCGCCACCGACACAAGCAAGGCGAAGCAAACCTGAATCACCCCATTCTGGCCAAACTCCCGCAATCACACCAGAAACTCGCGGGAAGTCTTGCCACCAGCAGGATTCACACACTGAAATTACCCGTAGAGCCAGAAATCAGAAGTAGTGCTACATCATCTCGCTCGGAGTGATGGAATAAACGGGAATCCTTCATACACCGAGCAGCACATTATTTTGATGCGCCCTGCAGCCGCTGCGGATCATCAGTGGGGCTCTCTGATGCTTTTCATTGGTGGGTCACAGCGGAACGTTCCCGGTCAGATGCGAAGGGCCCATGAATCTTTTCTTCCCTGGCAGCTCTTGATCAATTACTCTGAAGTGCTGTGTGCTGTTTCGGGGCTATCTCTCACACTCTATTACCGCTTTTGGATTAGAGTGGGCGGGGAGGCTGCGGTGCTGCTCTAGTAGTATGCGCCTTGGTCATAGCTGACCGTCGCTTCAAGATCTTTGCTGAAGAGCCTTGGTGCATGGGCTCACGCACTTCGACCCATGATCCTACCAAAAGCATTGACATTTTGGCGCCATTATTGAACACACTTGCGTATCACTTCTAAACACAAAGACAACCTCTAGCTATAGAATATCGTGAATTGATCTTTACTGTTCCCTCCAACACCCAGTAGAAACGAAAACCAGGCCAACGTAGGAAACCCGAGATCCACGTTTTGTTGAGAAAATCAGCTTGCCGCTCATTCGCCTACCGCCTACCGCCACATCCCAGCCCTACACCTAGAGTAGCAAAGAAAAAAGGCAAAGTGATCCACGACCCACACCCTAGCAGAGCGTAGTATGCCCCCCGACCTCGGCCTTCGCCGCCTAAACAAAGGGAACAAGTCGAATTTTTTGAGACACACAGGGAGAATAAAAAGAGAATGGCGAGGATCATGAGTCCGCAACCATTATCCAATGGTGTTACAACTTTAGACGAGCTTCGCTCCGGATCAATATGAAGGGATGCATTAAAAAGCAATGGCGTACAATTTGAACAAAAGGTAACAGGCGTCGTAACATCGTCTCCTCCCCGGATTCTCACCTTCCGCGACAAAGCAAATACTCCAAACCCCAACCCGAAGCAGCAAAAAAAAAACATAGTGCAAAAGGGAAAGTCATCTTCGTCCATCCATAGGTTAAATTAGTGAAGAAAGCTCGGTAAGCTCCTTCAACACACCTGCGACAACTTGCCTCAAACAGGCTTCATCGTGAATACCTCCGGGAAGTGGTGGCAACATTGGGTTCATGCAAGGACACTCTTTTGTGCTCTACCTCTTCCTCTTCTTGCTCTTGTCCGTCGAGATGGCTGGTAGAGGGGAATAGCTTGCCGGAACTCCGGACATTGCCATGTCTTCGGTTGGTGACATGTCAACCGAACCCTTCTTGACAGGAACACCCATGTGCCGGCCGTATCTGCCTTTCCTGCCGTTGCCTTCGTCTTCGCTGATGCAGCCTTCAATTCCAATGCCGGCATCTTTACATCTTTGGCACGGACGTTGACGGTCGCACCCCTTCTTACTCTTGCGACAACGTTGGCATCGAGGTTTGGTGGAAAGATCCTCCTCGTCAGCACCAAGTTGATGCTGGAAATTCAACGAGGCACTGGATGCCTTTCGTGACTGGGGTGGGAGAGATGTAGGTGAGATAGGCGCTTTGGCGGCATTGCTGAACTTAGCTTTGCCCTTGGATGAGGGAGCACGAGGTTTTCCAGACTTTAGTACTTTAGGGCCCGAAACCATGGGCCGACCTTTGGAAGCACCTGTTCCATTTATACTTGGTCGGGGATCATGTTGATGCTCATCGGGCATAATCTCGTCGCTCTCGCCTTTGAAGGACTCATCCCTATTGTCTTCGTACTCGTCTCCACTAGTGTCTCCGCTGTCGAATGCTTGAGTAACTTCGTCACCAGTGGGCAGTCTGTCGCTGGCCGAGTGACCCATGGAATAAGGTAATACAGGGAGGTCTTGGTCCTCGGCGTCGCTGCCATCGTCGCTCTCATCGCTTGATGAAGCTGCTTCTGCCTTTCCACTGAATGCATCGTCAAGAGTTGATGTGGATGTGCGACCGTGGGATGATATATTGGAGGCATCACCCAATCGCATAAGCTGAAGAGCAACATCCTCATCCGAAATGACGCTACCAACAGTAGGATCAGGAGTTGGCAGAATTAGAGATCCGTTGACTGAGTGACGACTCGGGGCATATTGTACTGAGCCACGTGTACGCGACCGGTGTCCGTGCGGTTGACCACTAGAAGCCGAGTATGGAGTGCTCAAGCCTTGCATATATGAAACGTCCCCCTGCCCATAGCTTTGCGGCGAGGGGAGAGGGTGGTTGTAGGCGAATGTCTGCTGATTTGTGAAGGAGAACGGGGATGCGCCATTGTGACTGCTTATGCGTCGCTGGGGCGAAACTGACGAAAGGGAAGCCGTCATTGGCACCTGAGGAGGGACAAACAAGGGTAGTTCCTATAGTGGAAAACGTGTCAGGCCTGAACCGCAATAATAGATGTATGCAAAAGCTTGCGCTGGACTTACGGAGCTGTCGAATTTCGCTCGCTTTCTTCGACCACCTTCAACAATGTTGTCGAGACTGATATCTGCACTGGCGACCTGCTCATTCTTCCCACGACGAGAGCTAGTAACAGAAGTATTGCCACCGTCGCTATCGCTAAACCCATTAGCAGCATCGCCATGAGGGTCTGCGAAACTGCCGTGTGAACTCGACCCACGGCTTTTCGCCAGTGGCCGTGTGCGAATCTTTGTGTTGGTGCTTGCTGATGCGCTGCGCCGGCCACGGCCCGGTTGAGGAGAGTTGCTTCGCCTCCCTGTAGTGCCGGATGTCGGTCTCGAGGTTGGTTGTTGATGGTTCAAGGAAGGAGGCAGCATCTGGAATGGTTCGTCCAGACGAGGACGTCTGGGTGACAACGACTGGCGAGGAGCAGGAGAGAATTCTTCGACTTCAGGATCCTCCGCCGTGACGCGAACATATACAACCATGTTCTGAGTGAAGTTCTCGTATCTAGCGATTAGAGTGTTCCCTTGGCGATCTTCGAAGCAGACGCCTCTACGCTCATATAACCCGTAGAAGTTTTTGACTGTAGTAATAATTGAGTCGGTTGTATCATGAGGGAATATGTTCACACGCATCGGAAGCCGGGCGCGATGCTGGGGAGATTGGGGGAGAAGGAGCTCGAAGCTGACATGCTTTGGCTCAGCTGTCTTAGCGGGTGACATCGATTCCGGGGGGACGAAATTGTCCGTCTCCTGGTACGAAGCTCCCATCGAGTAGCCGTTTCCATTACTCTGTATGGTGTATGATGGTCCACTCTGCCTTGTCATGTACTGGCGGTTCTGGTGCGTGCCCTCACTGGTCTCTTGGAGGCGTCCGGCGCCCTGGGACTGAGCGTCGGTAAGGAGGTTAGAAACGTCCATTGCAAACAGTATATTTGCAATTCAACGCTATCTAGTTCCTCTTCCGACCTGATTCCAGGTATGCAAATGTATGTCGTCGGGTGCAGGCCAACGCACACGGATCCTGCCGGTGTCGCAAGGGTTCGCTGGAAGAGAGGGCGGTCGGGAGGATTGTGGAGAACTGTGTTCGAACAGAATTAGTGAAATGTCAGTACGGAATGGTTTTCTAATGCCGAATAAGTCTCGATGAAGGAGCAGCAAGTCAGAACAAGAGCGGCCGAACGCTCGTTGACCTGACGGACGATGGAAGGGCGGAGAAGCAGGGTGATGACGAGGCAAGAATCTCCCACAATGGGAGCGTTCTTAGGACGAATCCTGCGCAAGGACGGTCGCATATAGCCGATAGAAGTGTATACATACCAAAAAAGGCCAGGTGAGCTCTGTTCGTGGATGTCGAGCCTATTCCCGTGAAGCGCCGATTACCTCGCTCTGTTATGGGCGAGTTAGTAGTCTCCGAGCTGGTGTGTACGGAATGTCAGGATGGAAGGGTCAAATTGGAATTTAAGTATGTCTGATTCATGGCGAGGGACTTCAGGCACTTACCATGAGAACAAAGGCCTTTTGTGGAGCTGCGTGGAGGCGACCAGGTGTTCAGGTGGTGGAAGAGGAGGAAGGCTTGGAGTGTGAGAAGCGAAGTCCAGTCAGGCAACCCAGAACAGCCAACATGCCAGCATGTGCCGCCCAACAACGACAGAAAGACCACACAGATTGCAGCGCTGAATGAATGGGTCGCTGGGCCGGAGTGATCGGTTTCAAGCATTTACATTCTATCTACGCTATCTACGATGGTAGGAATTGAGCAAAGGGGTGGCCATAATGGCAGCAATGCTCGTAGCCAAGTGCTGTCTATCAGGCAAATGTGAAGCAGAATACAGAGGCTGGCGGCGTTCAGATACGATGGCATGGGCTAAGGGTGCATTAGAACCGGAAAAGTACGCAAATAAAACCCTAGCAGCTCAGCATTACCTATTGGCGCATGCCACTTGAAGGTCGAAACTGGAGCCAGACTCCCGAGCGCATACCGTTCGGCGTCATGGGCCAATGGGGGGGAGAACTATGAATGCATGCCGCAGACAAGCTCCATCACTTCAGGAAGCGGAGGATGAGCGGAAAGTCTTTTAAAACTAGCTAGAACGCAGCCAATGAGGCGATGCGTAGCAAAACTGACGGCATGCTTCAATCACGGGAGACAGCTGGAGCACCCTGATGCGCAAGTCGGCCGATGGCCCTCTGTGTCGAGCAACCGCTACTGTTGCGGTCGCCTTGATAGATATAATTAGTAGATGGGACAATATGCCCTTCCCACAGCTTTCCATCCCTGGAAACGCTGCAATACTGATTGGTGTGCGGCGTTTGAGAAGCCTCCGGGAGTTCTCCTCTCACACACCCATCAATCTCGAAGCTGTGCTGTGCTGCCTATCAGTCGCAGTATCGCAAAAAGACGGAATGGGCCAAGCGTCCCTTCAGCGGCGGTCATGTTTTCGACAGCAGATCTCAGTATTGCTAGACCCGCATTCTTGCAGCGTGTCTTGGCGGTCGCAAGTAGACTTTTTTGCTCCGCATTCGCAAACTTCACCACGCAGAAAGAGGGGCTCAATACGATGCGGAATCGCATTTGCAGAAGATCATCTACCAAGTGTACCATTATTGCAACGGATTTCTCATTGTCGGGTGCATTATTTTGTGTATCTGACCGGCGTCATGCGCTGGGGCAAAAACGACTGTCGTGCTCAAATAAAAGCACCCACGCCGCCGGACCGAACTTAAAATGATTCGCAATAACCGGTTGGAGATACCCTAGGCCCTAACTTGGCCAAAAACGCTGGCTGGGAGGCGGCGCAAGGAAAGTCGCAAAAGTGAGGTTCGTATCGCTTGCAGACGGTGAGTTTGAGACCAGTGGCAGACCCTTCTAACGATAGGTTCGCCGCGGGCGGCAGTGGCAGTGCCGGCCAGTCAGCTGCGGCCACTGTTCAAAGAACGACCGCACAGAGCGGCTTGAAGCTGATAATCCTCCATTCCAGTCTGTTTGGAGCGTTCGGTCGATGTTTTTCTCATGTTTGGTTGGATGGGAAGTTTTCAAGATAAGTCACATGTTTGCGCATTTGATCCGCGTCAACTTAGTGCGCACCCTGGTAAAACTCCGGCCTGAGCGCGTCTGAAAAAGAACACGGGACGCAGTAAGGCGACAGCGAGTAATGGGCATAAAAACAGTGCCGCCGAATTCGCAAGAGCTCGTAGATACGTGTGTTAAATTGTCGCACGGGTAGAGTGCGGGTTGCTATGTAAATTAGAAAAATACGTCTCGACGCAGTTTTCGAGAAGTCGCGATGGTCGAAAATGACGTCGGGCTGGCACAGAGTGGCACTAGTGGGAAAACATTCTGCCGATGCTAAACGTTCCCTTGATAGATCTTGGCGGCACATCCCTGCATGTTTTTGTTCCCCAAGCGATGGTCCAGGAAAACAACAAACTCGCGCTTGTCTATTTGAACTGAGCTACGAGCTCTCCGTATTCTCTCTCCAAACAATAACACCCTCCGCCAACCGCTCATTGCTCTGTAACACCGACTTACGGAGAGTTTCCTTATGGACGCTTTTGTTTTGTAGTTCATCCATCTCCACCACCGCGTTTAAAAGTTCCCTCGCGCTTGCAGACTCCCCTTAATCCATTAAAGCTCATCTCTAAGCTCCTCGAATGCAACCGGTCGACGCCACTTCCACCAACATCAACAACCTCCGTGGCGCATAGCTACGGAGCTTCATCCCATCAATTGATTGATATTTCATCATGGACGCAAAGGTATGTTATATCTAGCGTTCCTGTTCAGACTTCAAGAGTCCTGTCAAGCTTCAATTCCCATCTCGATGGCCGGGACATATTTCTGGACATTGTATGCCGAGATACATGGACATGACACAACAGCACTGTACCCAATCGCGTCTTGACTTCCATGGACAACCTGCATGGTGCTATCGCATTCCCTAGACATCTTGTTATGATGTCAAATAACGCGCTTTGGTAGCATCTTGTTTTCGAACACTGCTAACAACGTACCCCCACAGCCGCAACGACCGCTTCGCGCTTTGCGCATTCGCGATGAAAATGTCCTACCTCAGCTCCCTGTTGGCAAGTCTATTCATCAACGGAACAAGTCGACACCCATCTTGTCAACGCTCGTGCAAGTGGGAGGGATCAAGGCTGCTGCAAAACGGACAGTCTTTGCGGATGTTAGCAACACTCTAAGACAGCCGCCAGCCAAAGATGACATGGTTATCTCTGGCAAAACAAACTTCGATGTCTTGAAAGATCCCGCTATCGTGGCTGTCAAGGAGCTTTCCAAGCCGACCGCCTTACTACGCCCTGCTCAACGTCCTCTGTCCACCCTCGCTTCCAGAATTAGCCTGGCAAATATTCCTAACTCTATAGCTTCAGCTGTTCCTAAGCATATGACAACCGAGACAAATGTGCAGACTGCCAACATCAAGAAGGTTCTTTCCAGGAAAAACACGACGATATTCAAGGAAACCGAGCCTGAACCGATAGTCGAATCCTACACGTCCACCACTTCTCAGCCCTTGCGTCCTGTTACCTCAACCACCCTGGTACACCAGGCGCTTCCATCCCGACGTGAAACTGGTCAATCTGAAGCTTGTTTAGAATCATCCATAGAAAAAAGTGGACCTGACGCGATCATTGATAGCTCCAAGCTTTATCTACCTACGGATCATCATCAGATTTCTCTTCCGAATGAGAAAAGCTCGATGGTATCAAGGATTGAGGACCGTTTCGTGGACGCCGAGGAGACATCTAAGGCCGAGGCTATTGAAAAATACGACGCTATTCCTGTCGAAAATCGGGACCAGTGTGAGTACCTCGACGCACTAGAGGAACAGGCAAGAGTTCTGGAGCAGGAGCGCAATGAGGAGCTTGCGAAGCAGTCCCAAGTGCTTCCTGTTTCTGAGCCAGAGGAGTACTGGGACGAAGATGAGGACGATGAATATTACGAGGCTGATGGGTACACCACCGCAAGATCATTGCGATCGCGGAGCGACAATACAACCGGGGGTGTAACTATGGTTCTTGCTCCACGGGTTACAGCCAGATCGCGGAAAGAGCTTGAAGCTGCCAAACAATACGTTGAGAGCATCAAGACGGTTGAGGATATTGAGGACGAACAGTGGGACACTTCAATGGTTGCAGAGTACGGAGAGGAGATCTTCGAATACATGAGGACTCTTGAGGTAAATCGTGCCCCTATTCTATAATGCTTTAGTTATATGCTGACGATAAATCGTAGGAGCGGATGAAGCCCAACGCTTCTTACATGGATCACCAAGCGGAGATACAATGGTCTATGCGATCAGTGCTTATGGATTGGCTTGTTCAAGTTCACCACCGGTTCACCCTCCTTCCGGAGACTCTCTTCCTTAGTGTCAACTATGTTGACCGCTTCTTATCCTGCAAAGTTGTCTCGCTCGGCAAGCTACAACTTGTCGGAGCTACTGCACTCTTTGTTGCCGCAAAGTACGAGGAGATCAATTGCCCCTCTGTACAGGAAATTGTCTACATGGTGGACGGAGCTTACACTGTCGAGGAGATTCTTAAGGCTGAAAGATTCATGCTGAGCATGTTGCAATTCGAGCTTGGATGGCCAGGCCCTATGAGCTTCCTGAGGAGGGTCAGCAAGGCAGACGACTATGACTTGGAAACCCGGACACTTGCCAAGTACTTCCTCGAGATCACTATCATGGACGAGCGATTTGTCGGATGCTCTTCTAGCTTTACTGCAGCAGGTGCACACTGTCTTGCACGACTTATGCTGAAAAAGGGTGATTGGGTGAGTTGCTACGCTTAATTTGTGCTGATTGAACTTAGCTAACATGACATAGTCCCAGGCACACGTTCACTATTCCGGTTATACCTATAACCAACTACGTCAACTTGTCTCAGTGATATTTGAGTGTTGCGATAACCCTCAGAAGCATCATGCTGCCGTGTACGAAAAATATGCCGACAAGCGCTATAAGCGCGCATCTCTCTTCGTGGAATCCGAAATATTGAAAGGCTTCCAACTTCCTTCTATATCAAGGGATAGTCTTGCCGGCCACACTCAGTTGTGGCGTCGTAAATAGAGTTAGTCGTCTTCCAAGGAGTGTACAAGGACGTTACACTTTTTCTTTTGTTGTGGGCATATCTTACTTGACCAGATACGGTAGCAAGAAGAACTGGCATCGATCTCTACGATCTTTAGCCGTATCTGGATCTGCTGGGGCCACTTTTTCTTTCCTGTCAGTATCGGGCGGTGTTCATGGATCCTTGGAAGAGAAGGAGCTTGAGGCGGCTTTTTCTGCAGATCCCCACATTCGTTTTTTTCTACTGATACCAGGCTTTTCATGAAACCCCAGGCTTTGTCCTAGATCCAGTGACCGGGTTACTTTGCTTGCTCACTGTCAATTTTACTTGAGAGAGTACCCATTCTCCCCGGATTTGGACCTGTGATTCTCTCAGGCTTCTTGGCTTCTTGATTATTCTCTTCCTTTCTCTATACTGTCGATTAGCTTCACTTATATATTTCCTTGGTTTGTTGAGCGTGGTAGGGATCGGCATTCACGACGAAACGATGAGATGACTATCTAGCTAATTCCCCATCGCTGCGATGCAGGCGACATCACCCCATTTCTTTTGTTTTTCCTTTGTCTTCAAACACTTTAGATCGGTTTATTATTCGGTGTTGCTGAGCGGCGAAAGCAGTTAGTGGCACTTGGGCTTACGCGCATCAAAAAGGGTCAGTATATAGTGGGAGAGAATCAAAACCTAAATTGTCTTTATGACAGGTTTAACCCTATGCTCATGCTAAGATTGGCTTGTTTGCTCCCGGACGCAAACTTCTGGGTATTTGCATCGGTCAACTTCCCCGCGGCCCCATTGCCCTCTGATGAAAACACCCCTCGACTTTCCTGGTACCCAAACCATATACGCAGGTTTGGTGGGGTATTCTTAAGTCATAGCAATACCATTAAGAACCCATAATCAAAGTTATTCTTTCCTCTGCCCTTCCATCCATCCGTCCTACGCCTAATACGGCGCTTGTCATGAAGGCGCTTGGGGGGAAATTAGAACCACCGAATCTCCTACAAACCGTAAGCGCAATTCCAGAAAAGCCAAACCAAGTGCCAGACCTCGAACGAAAAGCATCTCCGACTGCTTCCTAACCGTCTAGTTCGAATGTCAGCTTAGCTCCGCCGTGCGCGTTGAAGTGCACCGACCCTCACTGTTTCTTCTTCCTCATCGTCCTCTTCCACCACATAGATAGTTTCCTCCACGTCTCCTAGGACTAGGTTACAATGACTATCATATGCCTTTATCAATATCAGCTTAAGTAATACGTTATGCTGGCTCTGCATTCCACGCACATGAAGTCTTCCTTTCAATTCACGATCGCCTCGGAGCTTCACGAAAACAACTTCGTCAAGGCAAAGACGGACGAGATCAAGCGGCTCTGAGACTGAAGTGGCAGCTCCATCGTCCACGTCGGCCATGGTGAAGTATCAAACTGAATGCGACAGCGGGGGTAGTTTCTCTTGCGGTAGAGAAGGTGGTGCGGCGGAAGTCAAGCTGCTTAGTCACGATTTAAATTCTGTTCGTCAATTAAAGCTCGGTGAAAAACTCTTGAGAGTAAAACCACGACCTCCACCTGTTAGCAATGCCGTCCCACTGCCGTCCATGACCAGCCTTTTCGCCAGAGCCGGAACATTCGAGACTCGAATTGGCTCTGGAGCTCGCGTCGCCCATCCTGCCAAAAGGAAGAGGTGGACTTGTCCGCAATGCCAATTGAAAGGGGCTCAACAGCGCCGGCGCGCTGTCGCGCTTGATCCCCGCCATCGAATTTATAAAGATTCGGTTAGAGAGGAAATTTCGGGAAGGGAGATACCGAGATTAAAACTATACGGAGCTGCTGTACGTGAAGGCTACACGACAGACTACTCGCAACCAGAGCCACATAAACGACGACTGGACAAAGTCCAAGATTCCGGCAACCAATCCTCTCCTTCTTCGACTAATGAATCTCTCCCATATTCTACTATATCTCAAAATTCTCGTCTAGAAGCCGATTACCGAATCGATATTCCAAAAGCCCTACGCTGGAAAGACCGTGACCTTCTCATTCGAGCTACCATACAAGCTTCTGATGATCCCGATTATATTCGGTCTATACCTGCAACCACGTTTAGTGAGGTTCTTGTGCTTCTCGATCCCCAATACTTTGTGGTTGCCCTTCGTGATGTTCACGAAGATATTAGCACTGCGATGGCCTCCCGCCTTGAGGTACCACCAATACAAGAGATTCATGATGAGTTCACTGGAATCATTCAAAGACTTGTGCTCACAAGAAAATCATCGGGAATGAAGTTAGGCTTGATAGATTATAAACAACTGCTGAAGTGTGCAAGCGCTGTTGGAAATGCAGAAGTGGCAACCACTGTCTGGAAGGAGATGCAAACTGACAAAATAGCACCTGACACTGAGTGCTATAACTATTTGCTGTCTGCTATTGTTTGGAACAAGCATCACAGACCTGAAGCTCGTCGGGGTCTACGAATCACTAAGTGGAATCTCAAGTGGCGTGCGATGGAATCCAGGGGTCGACCGTACATTGGACTATCACACAGGCGGAACTGGGACTATACCGGATATAAAGTCGGATCTGGCGGCATCAAGGATGTTATGAACAGCTGGTTCCGCGAAATGCTCTACCGGGACTGTCTTCCAACAGAAGAAACATTCACCCTGTTGATGGAGGCATACGGACGAGAGGGGGATGTTAAGAGCGTGCATAACATTCTAAGAAAAGTCTGGAACATTGATATTGTAGCCATCCAGAAAGGTCGTCCAACCGGCCACTCTGCAGCAACGTCCCAGACGTCCTCTTCTACTCTCAGTCCCAGCGTGGGCCTTCTCCATACCTTAGCCAGGGTCTTTGGGATGAACAGTGATATTCCAACTGCCATGAAGTTGGTAGACTTCGTTGCGCGAAATTACGATCTTAAAATACCAGGAACAGTCTGGGCGCTACTTCTCGAATGGACTTTCGTCCTTTCCAAAAGCCGCTCCGGGAAAAAAATGGAGCCGTCTGCAAAATTGGGAAAGCTAGTTATGGACAGCCCGGAACAGTTATGGAATATCATGGTTTCACCGCCCTACAACATCAGACCTACAATCCCTATGTATAACCGACTGATCAGACATTATGCCCGTGTGCCTTCTCGGTACCCTGAAGTTAATAACCGAATGATTGAAAAGATCAGAGAGGGCTCGGCGCTATTGCTTGACACTCTCAGAGAAGTACGTAGAGCTGCCTCTAGCCTTGCGCGAGCAAAAGAACTCGCCAAAAGAGGTCTCCTGACGGGCAGCGTGGAGCAGTTTGAACGGAAATATGAGTACCTCGTATTGATAAAAAGGCGTGATCATTTGATCGTTAGGCGATGGATACGATTGTTTTTTTGGCATCGATTCCTATCTGGATACGAGTCACTTCCTCCAAAATTACTCCTCTCGATGTTACCTTTGGCTCCAGCACATATTCGTTACCAGACGGAAACCGGCTGGATCGAGTTCGCTGTCCGAAAACCGAGCTCGATAGAATCTCCAGAGGCTAGGTACCTCCGCTATAGCACAAATTCACCAGGCTATATTGAGTTTGATAACCAGAAAGAACAGCCGAGGGAGTTGAGTCAACGTCAGCATAGAAACATGAGAAGGGCAAGGCGGAAGAAACGGTGGCTGCGGAAGAATACGGCGCTGGGCTCCCCAAAAAACTCTGCCGAAAAACATCAGGCCTCGCGACTGCCCATACAGCCTCGTCAGCTCACCATCACGCGAAGACGGCGGGTCCATTTTAGGAAATTATCTAGCAGACGATCAGGTCAGCGCCAAGAGTCAAAGCAAGTCTCAGAGTCCATATAGATAGATATCTCACAGGTGCATTTCTACGAGCATTTTGAGGTATGACGGTGTATGTATAGCGTCAATGCCAACAGCCCTGATGGTGCGCCTACTTCATAAATGGCATTACGAAAGGGGGATTGAACAGAACGATCTCGATTTCATATTTGGGATCGATTTCTTGTCGCATTTAGCGGTTTCTAGTCTTCTACTCCCCGTGTATTATAGTTGTACTATGCATTCTTTCAGTATCTCACGTGGATATGAGACAAAGAAATCCTGGACATAGAAGCTATTATTGGTCCTGCTCACTGTCACGGTCCTTATCAGAACTGCATCCCACTTTCGGCTCCCCACGTGATACTCGCTCCCAATGAATTCCTGCCAAGGTGCGCTGTGACCAGGCATGACGCACGCCAAAGAACTAGCAATCTACACAGAAATAGCACTTGACAAACACTTCTGACTAGCTACCAAAATACTTCCCTCTAGAGTTTCCTTAGATATCTCCTTATCCTGCAAGAATGGAAGATGAGAAACAGAATCCGCTTTTGGCAGCTATGCCACCTGCCACAGACTACATCACCTATCTGACAATTATCGAATACAATCTCACAGCGGATATCCTTCCAACCCTACATCAAGTCTTACAAGATACAAAGCTTACGGTAAACATCGGCTGGGACCTTGTGCACCTCCTACTACCGCTTTTGCCCGATTCGCAGCAATGCCTCCAGGATATTGCTGTCCGGGGAAATCCCCGTGAGGTCATTCTTAAAGTCACTGAAGCGTTGCGACTGCTAGAATTCAACGAGCCAGCAGTGAGCTCAGAAGTAGAAGAGGAAGAGGCTCTTTCAGAAGCGCTACGAGAATCTGCTATTAGGGAACCGGCTACAGAGGCTGGGGAATCGAGTGCCAGCGACACTACTAAGAATCGAGCCAATTTTTCTCTACCATACCTCCAGTTCGAGATGCTGCTTTTCATGCTGGCGACCCTTCATCAACGAGTCAAAACAAAATATCCTAGCCGATTCCTCTCCACCAGTCTTCAAGCTGTCTTAGCAGGGTATTCCAAAGCTGAAACACATGTTGATGCATTTACAATGGCCGCTGTACAATTTGCTAAGATACTTTCTGGTACCAAGAGACCTCACCTTCCACCTAGAGTAAGTAGCGGAAACCTATTAAAAGTTTCTTCGGAACAGCCGGAGCCTGATCCTGAAGCACAAAACGAGCCACTTTCGGAAGAGGAGGTTACTTTGAACAGGCGCCTTTTGCAATCATTTATTACGCATATTCTAGAGGATTATATGCTCTCGTTGACATCTGCTGAAGATGTGCCCGGCCTTGCTTGGTCTAGCAGATTAATGGAAAAGCTACAGCCGGCCAGGATTGTTCCCGGTAAAACTACGTATGTGGATAGGTTCGCGAAAGAGGAGGATCTGCAGGCACGGTCGTCCATTGTAGGCCAACTCGTAGCTATTGCTCAGGATTTGGGTGTGAGTTCAGAGGATCTGTATCAATCCATTATCGATTCTCGTATGGAGGAGGTTGGAGAACGCGATGAGGAAAACGATCCACCAGCCTCCGCAGATGACATCCCACTGTCCAAAACCGGATCGTTGTTCCTTTTTGCAGCAAGGAAAATATCGGAGATATTATACGAATCTACAGGCGCAGATGTTAAAGTATCAGTTTTTCCGGAACATGCAGCCATCCTTCACAACTTTGTTGGGAATGATAGTCCTTCAAGCATTGGCACTGAATCAGAATCCCTGCTTGATGCGATTCTTTGCCTTGGCCTTCTTGCATTAGAGAAAAATCAGATAGGCGAGCCTTTGGATGACGAACAATTTGCAAAATATCTTCAAGCCACTTCTCTTATCTCCGCCAATACTCCATCGCCTACTCTCCGTTACCATGCTCACTATCTAACCTCAACTATTCTCCGCTCGCACCCTTCGGATGTTGTGCGGCTCTCTTTCATCCGCGACACTCTTGAGCACTGTCCTTACGAAAATCTCAAGGCTAGCGCTGTTGGCTGGCTAAAAGGTGAAACACTCGAGGCCAATATGCCATCGGCCATCTCACAAACACCACACCCAACAGATGCAACGACATCTCTACCACATTCTCCTCCAGAAGAGCAACCGTCTATCTTCACTACTCCTGTCGCTCTTGCCACTGTCTCGCCATTTCTCTTCCCAGATCTGACCCATGCGATCGCCACACCTGGCGGACTTCCGGAAGCATGGGCGCAATTTCGTATGGAGCTGAGCTTCTATCTTGCTGCTCTAAACTTCTACTACCTCCTTCTAACCGCGAAGTTCTTGCACCAAGTTCTTGACATTCCTAGATTGCACGAGGGAAGTGACATTGGAGGTTCATACTTGCATCCTCTACGGCAATCTGCTGAGAAGTTCAAGGAGGCTTTGGCGGAAGGTGGGCAACTATGGGAGGTTGAAGGCGAAGAGAGCGTGAAAGCCGGCATGATGGATTTGATGATTTTAGAAGATGTTTTGGATAGAGTTACTGCGGGCGTGAAGAAGCTATATGGGGTGTGATGGATGCGATAAAACGACCTGGAAGAGTGCTACCACGATGATTCTTTATGATATGAGCAACGAAACATAGTGCTAATCTTTACAGCCACTTCGAGTAGGTTAAATGAGCGTTGTGGCTCCTCAAATACACGCGAAATGAAAACAATGCCCAAGATTCCTACTTCCGTAGCAGACATCCAATCGATGGTGGAGGCCCTGACATATGTCAGAAAAGGCGGGGCAAACCTTATCTAGATTTAGGGTTTGCGCCACCGCAGATCCCCCGCGCTAGCTACGGGCCGAGTTTCTCCGCTCGAACCCGCTACAATTCAACCAACCATGTTGTTTCTTCCTCTCTCTTACTAGCCTAATACTTTATAGCCACACGCCTCGCCAAAATGTCTACGTATCTACTTTCAGTACGACTTACTTCTCAATTGCGCCATGAAGTTTTAGTAATGCTGACGTAGCGCAGAACTTTGAGGATCATATCCTCAACCTAGATGCCCAATGCCTCTTCCTCAACCAAGCAATCGAGGGGGCGAATGTGGCGATGCTGGGTATGCCGGAGATTGTGAAGGAGATTCGGGCATTGAGGAGCCAGACCAGTGAAATAAGGGCTAATATGGAGAGGGTGCGGAACTTATTGGTGGGTCAGCAGACTTTCTCCTTTATGTTTTGCAACGATGGTTGTTCGAGGGATCCTTTATGTTTTAGAGTGAGCTTACATAGCGGAGTTACTTTAATGATGGAATCCACGTGTGGCTCCTAAGCAGGCGTCTTGCATTTTATCATTAGCCTTTATTCTTTAAGGTGATATTGACTGTTGCATAGGTCGACCATTTCAGTGGACATAATGATAGAGCCCATGGGGAATCTTCGGATACATTAACAGCAACTCGGCCATCGGACGCGGATTCTCGAAAAACACCTTTTCCGACATTCGCTATGCCGAGTCCACGGCCCTCCGCCGAAACACCACCAGTTGCTGATCGTTTGGATACAAAGATTAAGCGTGAATCCTCTGAAGAAGCAGAGGACGGCTATCCTGATATCGACAAAGCGACAAGAGCGGCTATGGCTGATGGAAGACAGTTGTTCGTGGGGAATCTTTCACTAACGACATCAGACAAGGACCTGAAGGCTTTCTTCGGACCAACCAAAGTGTGAGTAACGCCGTAAGCATTCACCAAATTCCACAGACCCGACCCTTGCACTGCGTTCTTTGAGGGCCCGTAAGGCTCAACTCTAACGACGAACAAACAGAGAATCCACCATAATACCAAGAAACCTTGAAGATGGCCAGCTAGGGCGTTACGGTTTCGTCACTATGACAACAGCAGCACATGCCCAGAGTGCTATTTCGGAGCTCAATAATCAACTGCTTTGCGAGCGTCCTATGTTCATAAGGCTGTGCAAAAAAACTCCGAACGGCCAGACGGATAGCCATCAGCCCACCAAGAGGCGGGCTTCTGAAGGGCCCTCAGAAACATCTAAATTCAGCCCACATAAAAAGGCGAAAACAGAGGACTCGCGGCATAGGCGGCTATCCGGGCCGGATCGCTACGCCCCATCCGAGCACCTGACACCTACAAACGATTACAATCCCCCGGCGATCGAGTTCGAAGATATATCAGAGGAGGTGGACAGGAGACTGAAGAAGAGTGCGCTTCGTCGACGGCGCCAAAGCCAACTGCTCGAGGGCGCAAGGAAACGCAAGTGGGACGAACTTGATGACAGTGAAAGCGAGGGAAGTCCGGAAAATCGTGAGGGCAGATTGACCCCTCCACCTGGGATGAGTCCGCCACCAAAGAAGCAAAAGCAGAGCGCACCGCAGGAAAAACGCAAGCAGTCAGAGATAAGTTATGATGACGCCGAGATCCCTAAAGATGCTAGCCCGAGAAGTGCAAAGTTACGAAAGGCTGAGCTGATTTGTCAGGATGGAAAATGGATTTTTGCATGAGTTGGCTTGGATATTGAATCGGTGTGGATTCCGCGATTATATAACTTGAATTTGGGTGTATACTAAAGCAGGCGGTTGTATGAGTGGATATGATGGACAATGAGGGCTATGTACCATATGAGGCATATGTAGATGATAGATCCAATAAAAAAAAAATCCTATTGTGATACGGAGCAAGTGTGGAGTACAGTCAAAACTCTTTATAACGATGCGGTCAAATATCATACTAAAGAGTTTTACGCAGCTTATTCGGAGCTTATTCGGAGCTCTCCGCACCTAAATGAGGTAAGAGGGCCACTTGACAAGTTAAAATCCGTGCAGGGGTAAATGTATTTACAATATATAATAAAATGCTATATTCTTATCTTATCTACAAAAACACAGTGCTAGAGTGGTTAATGGGTGCGACTCGGATCATTCTCTCTTTTCTTTTGGCTTTTTTTCCACAACCCTACTACTTTGAAGAGTCAGAAGCTGGTGTAAGACTTTGCATATCTTTTTAGCTATGAAAATCACGACCCCAAGCTCGTGATCTCGCGCAAAAGCCCGGATCAAAATTTCACGAGCTATCCACCAAGTTCCACCACGCAGCCCACGCAAGCCACAACCCCTCAAACCCACCCACGGAATCCCTAGAACCGCTCAATTAGCTCCCGTCCATCCTCTATCAACGTTTCCAGAGCTACAACCCCACCCGCACCAAATGAGCACCTCCGCGCCCTCCTCAACGCCCTCCTCCCCAATCTCCCCCGACCAACAACTCGCGCAGCGAAAACAGGAACAGTACCAGACAGTAACGCGCAACCTCTCGGTAGCATGCCTGGTCGCGTGCCCGGTCATCGCGGCGCTCCCGCCGCGCAAGCTGGACCTCTACACCTTCGCGCTCGGCGGCGTCTGGGTGGTGTCGGCGAACCACGTCACGCGTTCGTATACCGGACACGGGATATGGCAGCACGTCGTGCCGCTGGGGGATAACCCGTCTTTGCCGACGGAGCGGGCGAGGGAGGTGCAGAGGCTGTTGAGGGAGCGGCAGGAGAGGGAGAGGGGGAGGGAGGGGGAGCGGAGGGGTGTTAGGGAGGTTAGGGAGGAGGCGCTGCGGGAGTTGGGGAGGGGGGAAAAAG
>Ga0307515_10006006_pt1 | contig 24444 bp, 11 predicted proteins | sample 17_EM_MG_FD_194513 | JGI IMG/M metagenome (GOLD analysis project Ga0307515, IMG submission 194513) | Populus trichocarpa ectomycorrhiza microbial communities from riparian zone in the Pacific Northwest, United States - 17_EM | ecosystem: Host-associated > Plants > Roots > Unclassified | place... | reverse complement strand
CAACTAATATAATACTTTAATATTCCCTTTATAAGTTTATAGGCCAGTATTTCTTTAATTTCCTATTTATTATCGTCATTAACTTAAATTAATAGGGGAGGTTTATTTTTTTGTCTAGGTAGTAGGTTATTTATAGCTTTCCGTAGCTTATCCAGTAAGAAGATAGGGTAAACTTTAATTAAGTCTGGGAGCTTAACCTTATACGAGTTACCTACTTTATTAAGAATCTTATATAGTCCTACTATTTTATAGTCTAGCTTATAGCTAGGCCGTTCTGTCTTTTAGTTCTTTATTATAACCTAGACCATATTACCTATAGTAAAGTTAGGCTTACGCCTATACTTATTCACCTACTGTTTTATTAATTTCTAGGCCTTTTCTAGGTTCGTATAGGCTACTTTTTAGGCTTCTTCTAAGCGCTTAGCGTACTACTAGGCTTCCTTATAAGATAGTTTTTCGCGTATGGTTTAGGGCCCTTCTAGTTTTTCCCAGTTAAAGCTTATACGGGGTAGGTAACCCATTTCTAGTTAAATAGGGGCAAATCCGGTAAAGTTGTGGGGTAAGGTCGCTTGGGCGTAGTCCATTAAGGGTAATAGTTCGGCCTAGTTATTCTAGAAGTAGTTAATAAAAGGCCGGAGTCTCTAGTCCAAGTATTGATTTATAATCTCCGTTTAACCGTCTATCTAGGGGTAATATACCGTAGAATGCTTTAGCTTAATACCTAGGATCTAGGTGAATTTATTTTAAAAGGCTAATATAAACTACGGCCTGTAGTCGGATATAATAGTGTCTAGTGGTCTGTAAATTTAGTAGACGTAGTGGATATATAGCTAGGCCGCCTCTTTAGCGTTAATATTCTTATAATAGGGGATTAAGAACGGGCGCTTGCTAAAGCGGTTAACTAGGATTATAACTATATTATATCCGTTACGGTCTAAAGGTAGCTTATAAAAGTCTATAGAGACATATTACTAGGGGTAGTTGGGTATTAGAAGGGGTTTTAATAGTCCTAGGGTCTTATCTTATGGAATTGTAGACCTATAGTAGTTATTGCAGTTCCGTATATAGCGGTTAATATTTATAATTATTTTGGGCTAGTAGTAGTGGTCGCTAATAATCCTATAGGTCTTATTTTTTCTAGGGTAGGCTGTAGAGACCTAGGTATATGCTTCGGCAATAAGCCGAGTCTATAAGTTCTGTTCCTCTACTACCACTAGCCATTTGCGGTGCTTAAGTAGTCCACTTTTAAGGGACTATGGGCTAGAAACGTTCTTCGCTTTTTCGCGGTACTCCTATAGAGAAGGGGCCGTACGGTTTGCTTATAGCAATTTATTAATAAGGTCTAGTTCTATAGAGTTAATAGGGCATATCTCAGCATCTAAAGAGCCTGTATTTAGTTCTGCCCGTATTTAGGGGTTAAGGTACTCTAGTCGTAGTAGCGCTTAGGTCCGTAATAAGATCTTTACAGCTGTTTAATTATTTAGGTCCTATTTACGCCTTATAAGAGCGTCCGCACAGTTAGTGGCGCCTGGCCTATATATAATTAGGAAGTTAAACTAAGATAGGGTGTCCGCCTAGCGCGCCTATTAGGCTGTAAGGGCCTTTATTATTATAAAATATTCTAAGGCCTTATAATTGGAAACTACCTAAATAAACTTAGGGGTGCCTTCTAGTTGGGCTCGCCAGTACTAAAAGCTAGAGATAATAGCCAGTATTTCTTTGTTATGAATTAGGTAGTTTAGCTTAGTATCTACTATAGTCTTTAAATAGTAAGCAATAGGGTGCCATTCTCCGTCTGTCTGCTTTTAGGAGTAAACGCTAGCTATAATACTATCTAAGGCATTAGTTTCTAGCATTAAGGGCCGTTCTAGGTTAAAGTGGGCGAGTAAGGGAGTAAAGACCAGTCGTTTCTTAAGCTCGTTAAAGGCCTGCCTATATACGGTGTTAAAGTAAAAGGGCCGGTTCTTGTAGGTAAGTAGGCTTAGTGGCTAGGTAATCCTGCTGTAGTTCTTAATAAAGCGTTAGTAGAAGTTATAGAACCCTAAGAATAACTATACCCCCTTTACGGTCCTTATAGGTACCCATTAGTTAATTATAGCCGTCTTTTCTAAGTCTGCCTTAATCCCGTTTATACTAATAATAAACCCTAAATACTTTATACGCTTAATACTAAATTCTAACTTCTTAATATTGGCTTAGAGGCTAGCTTCCTAAAGCCGTTATAGGACTTTATAGACATGCTCTTTATATTCCAGTTCGTTTTTAGAGTAGATTATAATATTTTCTAGGTATGCTATATAGAAGTTATTAAGGTAGTCAAATAGTATATTATTTATATATCGTTAGTATATAGCCGGTCCGTTAGTTAGTCTAAAAGGTAGTACTTTATACTTATACGTTCCGTAACGGGTCTAAAACGTAGTAAATTTTTCTAATTTAGAGTTTATTCTAATTTAGTAAAAAGCCTAGCGGATATTAAGCTTTATAAAGATCTTAGCTCTACTTATTTAGGCTAAAGTCTTATTAAGTAAAGGTAGTGGGTAGCGGTCTTTAAGGGTTAAATTATTAAGCTTATAGTAGTCGATATAGAAACAAAGTCCTTTATTTAGCTTTTTAGCAAAGAAAATAGGTAAGTTAAAAGGGGCTTAACTAGGCTTAATAAAGCCCTTATCTAGGTTATTAATAAAATACTACTTTATAGCCTATAATTTGGCAGTAGATTACTATTAGAGGGGGCTATAGCTAAGGGTAACTACCTTATCCGGTTTAATTTTAATCTTATAGTTATATGGTCGGTAAGGCGGGAGTATATTAGACGCTGCTTTAGAGAAGGTGTCTTTAAATTTCTAGTATTAATGGGGCAGTTTTTGTTCTACTAGCTCCTTATCTATAAGCTCGCCTTTCTCTTAGGCTAGGGCTTCTTTCTCTTTAATTATTTAATTAATTTTATATAAGCTAGTTATAAAGGCAACGGTATTAGGCTAAACTAGGTTTTAGTAAAATCCTATAGCGCTAATATAGCAGATATCAACTGGCGGGAGGTCTATAGGTTTCTTTACGGATATTTATTAGGCCGTATTTTGCAGTATAGGGTTTATAATCTTCCTTAGCTTACATTCTATTTTCCACAAGTTATCCTTTTAGTCTATTAATTTAGTATATTATCTAATGTCCCTAGCCTTTCTTTATGGCTGCGTAGGGCCTAAGTTCTCTATTAGGGACTTAGCTAGGCTACTACCAACTTCCTAAGTCTTTAGTGCGGGTGGTGTAATATAGGTAGTTTAGGTGCGGCGTAGTATACGGATCCGTTACGGATTAAGCTATATATCCTTTTTAAAAGCCTAGTCCCTATATATTATATCGGCCTAGTAAACGGTGTTTATCTACAGCAGTATAAGGTTTTCTATTATAATACTAATCTCTTTTATAAAGGAAGGCGTTGGGGGTATAGTTTTAGGCTAGATAAGCTGCCTATTTTATACGTTAAGCTATAAGCCTAAATAGGCTAGCCATTTTCTTCCTAAGATTATATTATAGCTTCTAAGGTCCGTAATAAGGAAGGGGATATTATACTACCTTTATCCGTTAATACGGAGGTAGATCTATAAGATAGTTATAATAGGTAGTTCTATCTATCCGTTATAACCGCAAATAGGAACTAGTTTAGGCAGTTCTTTAAAGGGTGCATTTAAAAAGTTAGCCAGTTTTACAGCGCACTTTATATTAATTAAGGTAAAGGCATTTACTCCTAAGTTAGCTAAAGTAGAGGTTAAAACTTAATATTTATTGCGAAATAAAGTATAAGCGATAGTGCAGCTTCTTCTACTAACTAGCTAACCTAGATTAATATATAATATATTAATCCCTTTTAACCCTAAAGAGGAGTCTTCCTCTAGGGTTCCTCTTTTTCCGGCTCTATACTATCCTCTTAAATTAATAAAACCTTATTTATCTTTGCCTTTATTAGGTAGTTCCTTATAGGGTAGCCTATTTAACCGCATAAGAAGCAAGCTCCTTAATCGCTAAGGGCCTATATATAGGGGTCGCTATATATAGGCCGGGTGTACACCGGGCCCGCAGTAGGGGTAGCTACGCGGCTAGCTGCCGGGTTAACTATAGGAGTTGCCGATCGCGCTAGGGCACTATAGGCCGTATTCGCAGTACTTACGGCCTAGTTTATAAGGTTTCTAGTTTTTAGCTAGTTAACGCGTGCCTTAATTCAATAAAGGCCTTAGTTAATAGCTAGGTAATAATCCGTAAGTTCCTTTAACGTCTATACTATAGTATAAGCTGGCAATACGGCCCGCTATAGGTCTAGGATAAGCTTATTAAAGAGGTCTAGTAGTAGGTCTTCCTAGGGGATCTAGGCCTATCTAGCTAGGTATAGAAAGCGGGTTTAAAAGGCTAAAAAGGCTAAAAAGGTCTCCATTATTTTTATATTTAGGCTTTTATAGCTAAAGTAGGCGTTTTATACTTTAAAAGGGTCTTTATAAATAGAAGATAAGTATTTAATTATTTCTTCTTTAGAGATAAAGGGGTCTGCTAAGTCTTTAGTATATTATAGGCGTAAATGCGTCTAGGTGTCTCCGCTAGTACGGCCGAAAATATAAGCTATTCTGGCTTAGGCGTTAGGGAAGTAGTCTGCATTAACTTTAAGCTTATGCTATAATTAAAGCTTCCAATTATTAAATATAGGGTTAGTTCCGTTTATAAGTAGCGGGGGATCCGCGACCTTTACTAACCGCTTTAGTACTATATGGGCCTTAATAGATCTACTAAGGCGCTAAAATAGGGCCTAAAGGACTATAGCAAGTCTTTAGTTGTCTAATAATGACTTATTATTAAATATAGGGGTATCTCTAGCTTTAAGCAGCTCTCGCAGTTATTTAATTTTAGTATTAGCAGCCGCAAGCTCCGCCTAGGGGGTTAAAACGTTAATTATTTCTTTATCTAAAGTATTTAAGGGTCCTACAGCTGCTTTACCTACTGCTGTAGTTCATGGTATAGTGGTAGGGGTGTTAGGTAATTCTAAGTAATTTCTTTAGGGGTTCTAGTCTATGCGTGTCTTATAGGTCCTTTCCTTAGGGTCCTATTCTATGTTCTTATAGATGTCCTTAGGGTCCTATTCTATATTCTTATAGATATATTTAAGTTCCTTCTTAGGACGAAAGAGTAGAGTAAGCTTTAGATAATGTTAGCGACTTAGTTAATTGAGGCATGGGCATGGCAAAAGGGACGCGCGAGCCTATACGATTGGATTGTCTATAAACGAGAATCTAAAGCTAGGGAAAGGAAAGGAGAAGAAGAGTGGCGCCGTTCGATGTTTTATAAGATCTTCGCGTCACGTGACCGCAATATACGGTAATCTGTGGCAACTTGCCGGTGCGTAGTTCTGCTAAGTTCTGCTAGTGCCGTAATACAGACCTTGTGTAACCTAAGCAGTATATTATTCCAAAGAATAAGTGGGCTAAAATTCCACCGCTGGAGCCCTAGCCACTGCCAGATTTTAATCCCTTACTTATTAATCTTCCTTATACCAATAGCGCTCTAAACCTTCCACTCTATATAGATCCTACTAACCCTCTTACCTTATTTAAGCTTATATAGACGGACGATTTACTTAATAAGTTGGCGGCTTATACAAACAAGTATATAAGGCTTTATCCCTACTAAGAATATAAGGATAAAAGTAGGAAGGTTTAGAGTTTTTATAAATAGAAGCTAACTACTATAAGGGAGCTTCTTATATACTTGGCAGTAATAAGTTATATAAAACTGTTACCAGAATTAAATATTAAGGAGTATTGGACAAAAACCTATAGAAGGGGAATTAATTATTTTACTATTAGGGAAAATATAGGTAAGAATCGTTGGCAGTAAATAGATTTAAAGCTTTATATATTGTTTCTAAAGTACCCCAATAATAAGATAAAGGAGTCTCCTTTTAATAAGATTGCTGCACTTAGCGGCACTATACGCGACCGTTTCTGACTCTATTAGACGCCCAGAACTTACCTCACCGTTAATAAAATAATTACTTAATTTACTAGCCGAGCTTTTAAGACCATTAATATTCTAAGTAAGCCTATACTAGAAGGCTTTAAGATATAGGTTATAGCCAATTAGGGCTATATATTGGACTAGCTTTGGCATATAAAAGGTGATAAGAAGGGGCCTGTCGATTTAGATGAATATTAGACGAAGAAAAAGTGTTTTTTAAAGATATAGGTAGTAGTATTAGATCTTCTCCTACAGGAGCTTAACGGTAAATGATATTTTGATAAGAATAAGCATATTATTTAGCTAGATAATCTTTTTATAAGTATTAAGCTACTTAATTAGCTTCGCGAAGAAGGAATTAGAGCTATAGAAACGGTATAAACGACTAAAATAAGGCGTAAGGTAGTAGAGGAATGGGAGAATAAACGCATGGAGCCAGTTAGGCAGTTAAAAAAGGACCCCCCTAAGTAAATTGACTGGTCGCTCGCCGACCTTAAGCTAGTGCATTCTGGGTAGATTAAATGGGGTAAATTATACGGAAGGCTTTCTAAAGACGGGTCAGTTATAGAGTTCGCTTAAAAGGACGCCGATGTAGTACTTTTTATAAGTATAGTTAATTCTAGTACGTATATTACCTAAAAATAAGTGTTGGAATAGATGGATAGAGGTTACGTGGTTACAATGTTTCTGATTAGTCATCCTTATGGTGACTTATCAGCCCCCTACTTAGGCACCGCGATCCTTACGATCCTCTGCTTTCGATACCTATTAGACAAGAATCAATTCAACAGTTAATAGGCCATATAAGTGCACTTGGGTGATACCGACAATAAGGCTCTATGGATGGTAACGTTATATATCGCTAAGTCGAGTTTAGGTTTAATAAACAAGACGACGCCCTATAAAGACGGCCTCTGGCGCCTAATAAACACAAAAAGTCTTTGGAGACGAGGCTATAAAAGAACTATTAATACTATAGTTTATTAATATATACAATCACTTTATAGGCGGGGTTAATTAAGCCGATTAACTAAGGTCATATTACAATACGCAGAGGACGCATTTAAAGTCCTAGAGGCCTCTCTACTACTTCCTACTTAATATAACCGTTGCTAATTGTTATAAACTCTCTACCAAATCAGTTCCTGGCTATTGGCCTACCTATAGCGCCCATAAAGCCTTCTGCGAGAACCTTATCAACGCCTTATTTAATTACGGTAAACGTCTTACTAAGCTATTAGGGCCTACTACTATAATAGAGGATAAGGATATAAACCAGGCGCTAGTGGAGGATCATAGGTAGAGACCTATTTAGCTTTTTCCAGAGGAGTAAAGCTGCGCGGCTTGCGTAGCTGCAGGTAGGAAAGGAATAATTAAAAGGACAGCAAAAAGGAAGCCTCTTATAGAGCTTTTAGTAAACACTATATAGAAAGCTCGCGATAGTAAGGAGTGGGTAAGGCGACGTCGTCCTCCAAGGACCAAATTCGGCTGCCCTCTATGTAAGATACCGCTCTACCTACGTAGGCCTTGCTAGTAGGAACACCTTAATTAAATTAATGGACCGTAGAGTTAAATATATATTAATTAAAAGCTTTATTATCGCGATTTGGTATTGTAATTAATTAATTAAATCTGTAGCTTATTTTGCCAAGACTATATTAAATCTAGATATTCTAGTTGGTTCGCTTACTACTGGACCTTTCTTAACGGCGCATAGGATAGGGAGTACCGTTTTTAGCTTAATAGTAATATAGGGAGCCTCTCCTTCTATATCTTGCCCTAGTTATAGCTAAAAGAGATCTATAACTAGGGCTTTTCTTTTTTTTTAAATTATTAGTACGGTTATTACCCTACTTATTTTTCTTTTAGAATCTACCTCTAAAGTTTTTTTTATAACTTTTTAGAGTATTTCTATAAAGGTGCTAAATGGGTATTAGGTTAGCCGTAGGAGCCTTTCCCATTACTTAAGGCCCCTAACTTTAGCCCTTTTAAAATTCTCTTTAAAAACAGCTTCTTTAAGGGTTAGGTCTGCCTTATGTTATTACTAAAGTACCCGCGCTTCTAGTAACCCTCTAGCTTCTTACTAAAAGAGATTTAGTTCCTTACCGTATTTTTAGTATTTAGAACCACTTATTTAAATTTTATATATATAATAATACGCAATAGGGCTCCTATGCGCTTTATTTTATTATAAATTCCTAGTTTAATTTTAGCTTAGATAAACCTAATCTTCTCTTTTTTATAGATGTTACCGTTTTTATTTTTAAAGGGCTCTAAATTTATCTATTAAGCATAAGTTTCTATAAAGTTTATAACCTAGTAGAAGTTATAGCGGTTAAGCTATATCCCATTCTAGAATAGCTTTATATTACTATATTATATAATATACGGATCTTAAATCTATTTCTTTAGAAAGGTTTACAGCTATAGCTATATAGTAATTTACTCTTTATTAAGCTAATTAAGTACAATCTAGTTTAGTTATTAGTTTTTAATCTTGCTAATAATCTAGCGTATATATTCTTTAGTATTATCTTATATTATTAGTATCTTAAAGAAGTTATCTACCTTATAAACCTAATCGTCTAAGTACTAGGCGTTAGGTCTATAGCGGAGTTCTAAACTACTAGAGGCCTTAGCTAGTTAGTATATATCCTTTTTCCATTTATAGTATAAATAACTCTTTAAGTCTTCTATACTTCTTTAGGTAGATACTAAGTAGCCCCTAAAAAGCCCTTAGCCTTAGCTAGGTTATAAAAGATTTTATCTAGCCTAAATTAAGCTCTACTAGATCTAAACCTACCCCTAAAGGTTTCTAATATATTTATTAGTAGCTCCTTCCTATATAGCTTCCAAGAACCTTACGGCAGCTTCCTAATATCTATCTTTAAAAAATCGGTTTAGGGATTTTAACTTTCTAACCTCGGCTTTAGGGAAGCTCTAGCTATAAAGATAGTGTTAGTACTAGTAGCTAGTATAGGTTTCCCTACGAGGCTTAAGTCTTAAGTTAGTAGTTAGGTTAAGTTACCTAAAGGAATAGGCCTACTTAGCTCGTAAATAGTTTATATACTACTACCTTACTAATTATAGACCGGTAATCTTCTAGAAGGGTTCCGGTTAGTTTCCTAGTTAAATATATTAGTGTATTTTTCTAGCATTTCTAGTTTAGGGGAAGATCTTAAAGTTGCTTTTAGTGCTTAATCTTCTAATTAATTTAAGTAGGGCTAGGGGGATTCTGGTTACTTTTTAGTAGCATTATAACTGTTATAAAGGGTGTTTATATTTTCCTTAGCGGTAACTATAGGTATATAAAAGTCTTTAAGCTCCTAGCGTATTTAGATATTAGGGCTTATTCGGCCGTTTTGCCTAGAGGTTTATATTATTATAATCTCTTACTATTAAAGGGACCTTTTTACTTTAGCGTGGCGGCTTTCTATAAGGTATTTATAGAGTTTCTATTTAAGTTATTATAAGATTTTTAAGGAAGAATAGTGGTTGTAAACAAAAGATATAAATAAATAATTTAGTCCTTAAAGCTAGCTGCCCTTCTAAATAGAGTAAGAAGGATTTAAATATAAGGGGACTTTATAAATAGGGGGCTATAAGGACACGATTGTAGAATAGGATAGATTAGTAAGAGAGATAAATTTTTAAGGAGGTAAGGACTCTAGGATTATAGAGACTATATACTATAGGCACGTGCCTTTAATACGTAACTGGTAACCATCTAAGGGGTGTTTAGGGGTCGCCCTAAGGGCAACCTAAGGTGACCGCAATAATATCCCTTATACGAGCCGTATATAACAACGACTAAATAAGCTAAATACGGCAACCGAATAAACTATATACGTCCTAAGAAGCCTATAATAAGCCTTTTATTCCCTACCCTACCTAATAGCCTAGACTTACTACGCGGTATTTTATCTTCCTTTATACCTTTAGCTAGGGGTATATATAGGGGACCTAAGTTAGAGCTTAGGACAAAATACCTAAATCTAAATCTATATTTATCCTACTATTTCTTTAGGATAGAAATTATACTCTAAGTAGGAGGGCTATAGGCGTATATATATATATAGGGCATATAAATAGAAGTAGGGGCAGAATTATATTAATCTTACAGCGCTTACTAATTTAAAAGGAAGTATAGTACGAATGGTAGATAAGGTAAGATAGGTAATTAGGACACTCCTTATGGGAGTCTTAAAGCAGCGACCTAACCGTATTTTTCCTCCCGTTAATATAGTACGGGCGTAATACCTAGAGGGGTACACTCTATATTACTACTCACGTTTGCCTTAGAGGTTTTTATACCTATATTACGGCAGTAGTCTGTATAGACCTTAATTGGGACCATATTAGACGTTAATTAAGAATTAAGAATAATATATAATAAAATAATATACCTTATTATAAAAGCAAAACTTCCAGATATATAATATTGTCCGTTTCTGTTTAATTTAGGGGAAGTAGTACCGAAATACTATTTACGGTAATAACCCGAGATAGTACAATATAGAGCTAACCGTATGTAAAAACCGGTATCTATAAATTAACGTCTATAAAGTTAAAAGCCTAATCCTATAACTTATTTACGTTATTATTAGGAAAAAAAATTTTGGGCACGTTGTTGCAGCCGAAAATTGGGGTTTGCTTATAGTCGTTTACGAAATATCGGTAAAAATTCGCCAAGCCGAAAAAATTACATCGTACCTCACCAAAATTTTGCGGAGGGAGTATGATTTCAATTTCACCACCACAATCGTCGTAATTATGGGCCGCCGCCTTCTAGATAAAGTTGTTTATAGAATTAGGCTTTGTGTTAAAGCTAATAAAAGTATAGCAGCTATTGCAGAGGCAGTAAAGGTGTCTAAGAAGACAATTTATAAGTGGTGGTTAAACCTTAATATTTAGGGCGAGCCGTACGCACTATCTTCTCCTCCTCTAATTTTCACATGAGTGACATGACAGCTTCTTCGTGGCGAGATAAGATTTGACCGCGTGTATCTCGCACCTCACAATATGTCCGGCCAAGCGTTGCGACGTTACCATGCAAACTTGGTTGTCAAACACACAGACAGCCAATTCCCCCGCCAGTACAGTCATGAACATTGATCTCTGGCAGAGCCGTGCGTCTGGCCTGCATCTGACCTGCATCCGGCCGTTTACATCACCACTGCCTACAAAAAGAGTAATTCTAGGGCCAGCCGGATCCGCACGAGACAGCATTCCATGAAATCGAAGATGCACCACGTTCGAAACACCAGTGACGGGGGCGTGTGAGCTGTGTAAAACGGGCACGAGCAAGGCCTTCAAGTTGGCATTGGGATCTGTAGGCGCACGGCGCACGATCGGCGGCAGCATTCGCGGCGTTCCGAACAAGCGTTGTGACCAGGATGGCGGACAGGTTTTGCAAGGTTTTGCGAGGTTTTATGGCGATGCCGTGCACCCAGTGGTAGGTCGCTTTCGTGGGGTGCAACTATGGAGAAGTTGCGTCAGACTGCAGGGTCGGGTGGCTTGCAACTCGCCAGGATGTCAAGGTCTCTCAACTTCAAACCGGTTCCTGTCCTCAAGCACTTTTCTCTTTACACACTGCTCTTCTTACTCCCGTACTTTTCCAATCCAATTCGCCATAATCCCACACTCCTCACACTTTTCACGCTCTTCATATTCTAGCATTTTCACACTTCGCACTCTCATCTAATTACATTTTCTCGTCACATCCATCATCCGCGTTATTAGCAGACATGGCCGACAAGACGATTGAGGAGCGGCAGTCTTCGCTAGGAGCCGAGGGTCAAGCCTCAGGTGGCGCATCCATTGGAGGGAGCGGGAGTCTCAATTCCCAGAGTTCGAGTAAGAAAACCACCGAGAAAAAGACCCCAAAGAAGTTGGGCAACAAGAAGCCGCAACAACAGCCCACACCCGAACCCACTCCCGAGGTTGAGAGTGAAGGCGAGGCTGAAGCCATTGGCAACGCAGGAGTTCATGGCGACGCCGAGTCCTCTGATCTCGAACCAGAACCCCTGCTTAAGAAAGCCGTGTCCCGACGCCGTCAGTCCCGCGGCCGTGGCCGAAAAGGCGGTCCCGATTACAGTGATGCTGAGTCCGCCACACGATCCGATGTGTCCGCGACCGGCGGCCGACGCAACCGCCAGCGCCAGAGGGCGGCGAAGAGAGGCGGAGGTCCTCTTGACGGCATCACCGAGAACGTTCCCGGCGGAGATCTCGTCAACGGTGCTGGCAACATGGTACAGAACACGGCGGGCAACGCCGTCAACTCGGTCGGCAACACGGCAGGACAGGCCCTGGGCGGCCTGACTAGCGGCGGGAAGCAGGAGGATGACGGTAAAGACAAGAGCGAGCAGCTGAGGCTGAGGCTGGAGCTCAACCTGGACATTGAAATCCAGCTGAAGGCTAAGATTCATGGTGATCTCACGTTGGGCTTACTGTAAGTGAAGCAAATTGAGCCTCAGATGAAACAGGCTGACCTCGATTAGCAACTAAACTACCACCGGCGACGAGCTTTTATATCCAACGCAGCTTTCAGGATGGCGCGGTCAAATTTATTGTTCGGTGATGTAAGGGTTAATCACATTGGATCTATAGTGTTGGGACGGCGTTTGGATTCCCTTAGTGTTATTGTTATTATTATTATTACTACCTCTGCAGCATTATGTGCATATAAAAGCTATCCAGCATCTCAAAAGAGCCAATCGCGGTGTACTCTGTGAAAATGGCAATGTGTCCTGAGTTGTAAAAATAATAATTGGGAAAATGTTGCAGGAGGTTCTTTCCTGCGGGGCTGGGACAGCAGCGGCCATGGGAGCTCGGACAGCTTCGCCTTCGCCTAGATGCAGCAAGACCGGAGCATGATCTCTTGTTGACGTAAGTTGTGTAAAATTTACCGCGGTCCTCGACAGTTCTCCACAAAAATCGTTGCCTCTTTTGGTGTCGAGCTGGCCGTTCTTGACGCCTCCTTGTCCCCAGGGTTTAGCATCGCCAGACGTCAGTCGTAATCCTTGGCCTGTGACGTCAATAATCGACGATCCAAGTTTCGCGTGTTCGTGTGTATCCCGATACGGCCTGCTCCCAGCGCCCGCATGCATCCAACTTGCGGCGGGCCACCACCCCCTAGTCCACCAATCCATCTCGTCCATCAATCTTGTTTTTCGTACTCGCCGGCCCAACATGACCCTGGCCTTGGTGCTCTCCCCTTCTTTGTCCATGTTCTCCTTCAAACTCCCAGTACTCATCTCTCATCCACCCTCACCATCACTTCTTTCCCTCGCCATAGACCCTATTGCCCATCTTCTATAACCCCTCATCTCTTAATTTCAATACTATACCTTTGATTCACCACCACCCTCACCTTCTCATCTTCTCATCTCGCTACCGTCAACATGGCCCAATCCGATTCAGAGCCTCAGGCTCGCACCGTGATGCAGCAGGAGAAGCTGGTGAATGCCAAAAAGCAAGCACGACGTGAAGCCGGCCTCCAGTCAAACCGATCCCGCTCGCAGTCCCGCCGCGACCGCCGGCGACGCATTCTCAAGGGCATCGAGGAGGGCAAATACATGAAGACAGCCAGCCTGGAAGCTCTCGAGGAGGCTGACGCCAACAACGAGCTCAATTCCATGCAGGCATTTGAGCGCATCGGGCCCGACAGCACCTCCATGGACGGCCCCGTCACCAAGGCTCGAGCGCTGCGAGGCGAGATCCCCATGCGCGGCACCGATCCGAATCAGCCGTATCGGATGGATCCGCAGCAGGCGAAGAAGGGCACGTTGGATGACCAGGAGGGACTGAAGCTGAAGCTGGAAGCTAATCTCGAGGTCGAGATTGAGCTCAAAGCGAGTATCCGAGGCGACTTAACACTCTCGTTATTGTGAGTTAACAAAAAAAAAGCCTTCATTGTACCCCCAGGCCGATAGCAGGCTGATTGCTTAATGGCAGAGAATAACAAGGCTTAGTGCATAACCGGCGCGGGTCGACTCCGAACGAATCCAGGACTGGACTTCGTAAACGACATACTGCAGCAGTACTGGACGATTGTTTGAGTTTAGTTTTTTCTTTTTTCTTTTTCTTTTTGCTGAAAGGGCCGTTCATGATTCTTGAATCTGGACGTTGTGCGTCTTAGGGCGTTTGGAGTTGAAGTGTTTTTGCTTGATGGTTGGCATTTCTGGGTAAATAATTCAAGACAACAGCCGCTTCTATGGTCATGACAACATACTTATTCTCTTTCCCTTCACGTACCAAAAACCCGCGCCACACGCGTTGCCATCCCCGCGTCAGTAATCGTATTAAGACCTAGCCCAGCACCCCGACCTTGACCAGTGCAGCACCGCTCGAAGGCTCTGAACCCAGGTGCAGCCGCGCCTGCCAGCTCAACGCCCCTTAGCCCCAAACCTGCCCCTACTGCCCTGACGTTGTAGACGAATTCTCCACGCAAATCGTTAAGGTCCAGTGCGGTTGCATCGTCTTCCAGCTCGGTTCCTATCCGCATCTCGGACACTACATCCGCAAACCGCCCGAAACAAGCTCCCGCCATATCAGAGCCGCGACGCGGTGCACTCCCTTGCCACACCAGTGCCCCACAACTACCACCACCACCATTATCATCCCAGCCCGCCCAAAACCCGCACCAGCACCGGCACCTAGGACCCAACGGCACCTAGGACCCAACAGCACCACCCCTCGACTCCCCCGCCGCCGCCACCTCACCCGCACGCCCAATCGACCCAGCGCCCCTCTCCGGCGTCCCCGCGAGGCGAGGGTTGTCCGGATCGCTGCTGGTGGGAAGGCGAAGGGGTTGCGTCGACCGGAATCGGTGGAGGTGGGTGAGGAGGTGAGGCTGTGGGATGAGGGGATTGGGGGGGATAGGACTACGTTAATAAAGAATGTAGAGCATGAAGAGGAAGAGGAAGAGGAAGAACTTGATAGTGAGGGAGGAATTGAGGCGGTTGGCGGTAATCCCACTGCGTTGAGAGAAGAGGTGGGAGAGTACTCCTACAGGATTAAATCTCCTTGTTAGAAATGGGAGACTTTTTGGATTGATCAGCTGGAGCATCTGGAATGATATCATCACTTTTTCGTAGTTTAAACCGGAGACGTCTCCGCTAAAAAAGCTAAAACGTGTCACAGCAACTTTCAAGCCGTCGAACTTTTCGGGTCTACCTGTCACATAAACCTGTTTTCGCCCTCATAAGCAAGTACTCCCAAGCTGCAGTTGTCCTTTTCCCTCACAATTCTATGTCATCTCTCATCCTAAGATCTCACTAGTTCTATTTGGGACTCAGATAAGGTTTTAGGTCCCGATTTGGTTTGGGCAAATGCAGGGTGTGAACGGAATTAAACAAGGTCCTTGGATCTGCGGATACATTTCTTGCTCATGATCGATATCCTCTACCATCCTATCGGCGCGGTTCCAAGTAAATCACGGTCTAACCACAAAACAGACCAGCGCTAGAGCCAATCTGTATACACTCCTCCCTCATCTCCATAAGACTGTTGAAGGGAAACCTGTATTGCAACACTTATGTCGTGCTCGAATTCAGACTCTGGTAGCAAACTAGCACTCTAGAGGATAAAGCCTCGTCGTCATGTTTATGAACCTTGACACAATATTCTTCTTAAATCGCGCGCCCGGCCGTCTGTGTCTAATCCAAATTTTACAGCACAGCTCTTCAATTTTCTTCACTAATCCCTCCCGTTACTTCGCGTAGCGGTCTATCAGATCCTACCTCCTCCAGCAGCCGCAAGTCGCTCCAATGGGGTAAGTCTCGGCTCCACTCTTTCTTATCGACCCCCTAGCCTTTTCCACGTGTAGTTAATCTCTGTCGACAGAGACGTGCAAGAACAAAACCGTGTACGCACCGAAGACAGCTTGTCTGACATGGAATCCTCCCCAGTCCCCACAAATACCCGTAAACCTGCGAAACTTGCGCTGCAAAAGCAAAGGCCCCCCCCTGTAGGAATGGATGCAGCAGAATTAAATGCTATGAACGAAGGGCTACCGTCTACCAACCGTGGTAGAAGAATTGTACCCGTCCATCAATCTCGAATTGCAGACCGACCGCCGAAAGTAGGAGAGAAGGACAGCAGCTTGAAGATTAAGATTGAGCTAGATCTTGAAGTGGAGGTAGAGATCTACGCGAGAGTTAAGGGAGATGTTACAATTGGGCTGATGTAATGTTCAGGTTGAGATCTACGCAAGAGTTAAAGGAGATGTTACAATTGGATTATTGTGAGATGTGAGTTAGATCTCAACCTTGCGAACAGTATTAGTAATATAATACAGTACAACATAGCACGAACTGAAGCTGTTGTCTAGTGTTCGAGGTCATAGCAGGTCCCTACTGGTCTCATCACCCCAGAATGCATTGCTATAGTGTAGCAGTTGCCAAGTTCTAGAAATGAATTCCTTATCCCACAGTCTAGCCGGTGCTACCACAACTGAGAATTGCTACTGTTATTCGTGTTTTATAGTGTTGGGATAACCCTACTGGCGGTGTTGAGATCCTGATTGGATGCTGGAACTTGTATACTAACATGATAATGTTACGTCCAGAGTAATTTATTACTCGGTTAATTCGCTGTATTAATTGCAGCATACACCACTGTCGCTAATCCCAAAGATCGAAACTGTGACGGCTCGCACAAATGCCTCTGAACCGAAGCTTGTGGATTGCTATCTAGTAAAGATACTAAGCTAAGGAGAAGAAGAAGAGGTATGTACAGGAGGCAGAGTAAACAGATATCCTATAAGGGCCGCCAAGACGCTAGTGATAAGCGAGCCAATAACAGGTTGGCAGCAATATGGCAGAATTTGGCAGGTGACGCGCCCCAGCACCGTCATATTACCCCCCCCCTCTAAAAAAAGCCTGCCCTTAGGCGTTGTTTAAGTTCCTTATTATTGTTTAGGTTGTTATAATTATCTAACCCCTCTTCCTAGCTTTTAATCCAGTTATCTAATTTACGTAGTAGTCTAGGGAGGTCTAGGTAGGCTAGGTAGAAATCCCGTAGTTTATAAGGGGAGTACTTAAAATTAGATACGGGATACCATTCTAGGTCCTCATTATGGCCTACCTAGCTTACCCAGTATTTTAAGACACTACGGACCTTCTTAACTGCTAGGATCTCTTTAACTTCCTATTTTTTATCCTCTACAATCTAGATTGGCGGTAGGGGGTTGTTATACTGTCCAGGCAATAGGTTGTTTGTAGCCTTTTATAGTTAGTCTAGGGAGAAGACAGAGTAGATCCTTATTAAATCTGGTAGCTTAACCTTAAAAGAGTGTCCTACCTTCTCTAAGATCTTATATAGACCAGCTATTTAGTAGTCTAGCTTACGGCTTAGCCTCTAGGTTTTCTAGTTCTTTATTAACACCTATACCTAGTCCCCTACTTAGAAGTCTACTTTATAACGATATTAATTTACATTAGCCTCTTTCTTCTCTTGCGCCTTTTTTATAATCATTTAAGCAGTCTTTTAGGCTCTATACATTCTCCTAGCCAGTGTCTAGGCCTCCTCGTAGCTAAGGCGTTCGCGAGCCGTAGCGGGTTCAGTAGGCCTATCCCAATTAAAGGACGTTCATGGTGCGTACCCATAGAGCAGTTTAAATAGCAACATTCCTATACTATTATAGGGAAGCGTAAGCTGCGCGTAGTCTATTATAGGTAGTAATTCCAACTAGTTGTCCTAATAATAGTTTATAAAGGGGCGTAGTCGCTAGTTAAGGTACTAGTTTATAATCTTAGTTTAACCGTTAGTCTAAGGGTAGAATGTAGTAGAGAGCTTAATCTTAATCCTAAGGATATGGTAGAATTTGTTTTAGAAATCCGATATAAACTAGGGACTGTGGTTAGAGATAATTGATTTAGGAGCACTATAGAATTAGTAGATGTTGTCGACGTAGAGGTAGGCTATGTCCTTCGCAGTTGTGGTTTTAAAACAAGGGAGGGAGACGGATTGCTTATATAGTCGGTCAATTACTATAAAGGCTATATTATGGCCGTAAGCGTCCCTTAGAAACGACTTAAAATCCATTATAATATATTACTAAGGGCGTTCTAGAACTGGCAGTAGTTATAACTACCTAGGAGTTCAATCCCTAGGGGCATCTGCGCGTTTATAGGCGTAGCAGTTTCTAATAAAGCGTTCTATATTAGATAGGAGTCCTCGCCAATAATAATAGGGCGCTAATAGTTGGTGGGTCTTATCTTAACTAGGGTATACCGTAGAGACTTAACAGTAGGCTTTACGGATTAGCTCTGTCTATAGGTTATTAACATCCGGAACTATAAGCCGCTCTTAATATAAGAGTAGTCCGTCTTCCATTTCTAAATTAGGGTTACCTTTTATGGCTTAGTCGCGGAGGGCCTTTAGGGATTTAGTCGTGCGGTTTACGGTTAGGATGCGGTTAATTAATTCCATTAGTTTATCTAAGAACTCTCCTTTTATAGGTACTAGCTCGTTCTATTTAGAGCTTAGTTCCTTAAGGATATATAGGTCGAGCTGTTTAGGACGGAGGAGGGCGCGTGTCCAATGTTAAGCCTTTAGCTCGTCCTAAGGGCCTACGTCCTATTCTCTCTAGGTTAGGGCATTAGCCTAAGAGTTTTACCTACTAGGGCGGTATATAATCGTAAAGAAGAATTAAAAGAGTATTTTAGCCTATTAAGCCTATTAACTAATAAGCTGCTTTATTATTATAAAATACTCTAAGGCTTTATAATTAGTATAAACCTTAATCTAAGAGTTCATACCTTTAAGCTCCACGCGCTATTAGGACAGCGATTAAATAATAACTAGCATTTCTTTATCGTATACTTTATAGTTACACTTAGCTAGGTTTATTATTTTTAAGAAGAAAGTGATAGGGTACTATTCGCCGTCCGGATATAACTATAATAGAATTCCCGCTATAACTCTGTCGGAAGCGTCCGTTTCTAGCATTAATTTAAGGTCTAGGTTATAATAACAAAGAATTAGAAAAGATATAAGCCGATCTTTTAATTCTCCAAAGGCCTCTATATAGTTATTATTAAAGATAAAAGGTATGTCTTTCCGGGTAAGTTATATAAGAGGCTTTACTATAACTCCATAGTTATAGATAAACCGACGGTAGAAGTTGCAAAAACTAAGGAAGGACTGGATCCCCTTTACGGTATAAAGGGGTTTCTAGTTACAGATTACTTTAACCTTTTTAGAATCAACTTTAATTCCTTTCGTAGTAATAATAAACCCGAGGTATTTTATACGCTTTACTCCGAATTTATATTTCTTAATATTAACCTATAAGCCTGCGTTCCGCAGTCTCTTTAGAACCTTTTTAATATAAACCTAGTATTTAAGTTCGTTATCTAAGTATATAAGAATATTATCTAGGTATACTATATAGAATTTATTAAGGTAATTAAAAAGAATATTATTTATATATCTTTAGTACGTAGCCGGCCTATTTATTAGTCTAAAAGGAAGGACTTTATATTTATAGGACCTATAATGGGTACGGAACGTAGTTAAGTCTTTAGCTGCAGGATTCATCCTAATTTAATAGAAGGCTTGGCGAATATTAAGTTTAGTAAAGATCTTTACCTAACTTAGACGTGCGAGGGTCTCATTAATTAAAGGGATAAGGTACCAATTCTTTTAAATAATGGCGTTTAGCTTCTAATAGTTAATATAAAAGCGAAGGCCTCTGTTAGGCTTTTTTACGAATAGGATAGGGGAAGTAAAAGGGGCTTAGCTTAGCTTAATAAACCCCTTTTTAAGGTTATCGAGTAAGTATTACTTTATTACCTTTAGCTTATCCATTAATTATTAGTAGAGGGGGCTATAGCCTAGCGAGTTATTGGCTTCTAGTTAAATCTTATAATTATATATCTGGTGAGGGGGTAACTCGTCTAAAGCTACTTTTAAGAATGCATCCTTATATCCCGTATAAATAGTAGAGAGGAGGCGTTTAACTAGCTTCTTATTAGTTTCCTTAACTAGCTTCTCTTCTCTCTCGTTAATAATCTGGTTAATTTTATATAAGCTAGTTATAAAGACCTCATTGTCCCTCCTATATATATTAAAGTGGAATACTATAGCGCTAATCGCAGCGATATCTACTATAGGGGGGTTATGTGATAATAGGAGTATATAGGACCCTAGGGGCTTTTAGGGTAAAGGCGTTAATATTACTCCTTTTAGCTCCTATTGCATTTTTTAGAGGTTATCCCTTATATCCTATTAGTATATTCTCTTCCATATTAGTTAAATCTACGTAATTTAGACGTCGTTTATATTGCTATTTATCCCGCTACCGTAAGTAGAGTTTTTATTAACTATAGCACTCCAGGGGAGTATCTTTATTAATATAAAAGAGTTCCTCCTAGCCTTGCGGCGGGCATCTTCTTAGGTAAAGGCTAGGTCGCGGTCCCTAACATCCTACTAATAGGTAGGGTTAGTCTTTACAGCTAGTGTCTTGTAGTTGGTTTGGATTTCCCTAATAAAGGAGGGTAATTTCGGTCTATTCTCTGGCCAGACAAATTGTCTTTATTATATATTTAGCCAAATATTAAAATAGGACATCTATTTTCGGCTAAGGATTATATTATAGGACCCTAGGTCTAGGATACAAAAGGGGATCCTATACTAGCGTCGTCCGTTAAAAGCGATATATAACTTTAAGATATAAGTAACCGGCTTACCAGCTTAACTGTTATAGCCTCTTACTTAAATAGGCTTCTCTAGTATAGTAGCTTCTATATTTAGAAACTTAGCAACGTTATTTATATAGGTAGTATTTATAAAAGCAAAGCTATTTACTCTAGTGTTAATAAGGGCGGTTATATTAACTCTATATCTATTTTAAGATACTATATATAGAACTATAAAGTGTTTTCCACCTATTAACTAACTTAGATTAATCTTTTTAAGATTAATAGGGTACCCTAGGGGGGAGTCTTTCCCTAGGGTTCTTCTTTTCCCAACTCGTTAGACGTTTCTCCTTCCTCTATCTCCTTAATATCGCCGTTATCCTTTAGCTCTAGGCAAGACGAGGCAAAGTAACCCTCCTTATCACAGTTGTAGCATATAGCCGAGGTAGGGTCAATCGGGGTATTACGACGAGCACCAGCTAAGGGCGTAGTACGTAGCTAGTCAGGCGAGGCTCGCCGGTGCGTAGTTATAACCGCTTTTGGTATAAGGGCAGTTATAGCTTATCTTCCTACTCTAGCTCCTATAGGTGTAGCTAACGAGTTCTAATTGCTACGTAGTCGCTTCTGCTAATTAGGGTAGGCATTAATCCGCTTTAGTTCTAAGTCTAATAATAGGTAATGAGCTGCAAGTCTTTTATAGGTTAGTAGGTTATCTAAGGTTATAGCGATCTTTTCTTATAGCTGGACTATTAGCTTATTATATGGGTCTAAACGGTAGTTCTTAAGAGGAACCTAGCCTTCTCCCGCAAGGTATAGGAATTAAGTCTAGAATTCGGTAAAGGGTTAGTTTGGTTTTATTATTAGGCAATTATAGTTATACTAGGCATCCCATACTTTATTTAGGTTAACATAAATAGTAACTAGGTGCTATATTATCTTATTAACAGATATAAATCGAACAGGGGAATCGTCCTTAAACTTGGCTTAAAGGTGCCGTTAAGCGTCCCCTATAGTTTAACTAAAGAGGTAGAGTATTTTAGCTTCTTTAGAAAGGAAATGGTTATAGTTAACGCAGAGCTTTTTTTATACTTAAATCCTCTAATTCTTAAAGGTAGGGTCTATCCCGTTAAATAGTGGTTAGGGGTTAAGGAGCTTAACGGACTTTAATTGCTTCGTTATTGTATCCGTACTCCCTAGTATATTACATTTAGTTAAGTAGATAGGTTAACTTAGACTTCTAGAAGGAGGAGCTAAGCTACCTTATAGGGCCGCAAGGCTGTTTAGAATCTCTTATAGGGTCTCCTATATGCTTTAGGCTTAGAGACGGTCGGCTTCCTAATTGGCCGTAAGGGCATAAATCTATTTATATACGTCTATAACGTCCTTATTATCCTTAATTTCTAATCCCAATTAAATCTCGTGTTCTTAGGTTAGGGTAGCTCTTTTAAATAAGCTCGCTTTAGGTGCCATCGTTAGCTTCCTAAAGGTTTATTAAAATCGTATAGTTTCGACTCTAGGGGTATAGGTCTAATCCTGTCTGGCTTGTAGGGTGGGAGATTATTAAGGCCTTCCCAGGCAGTGTAGAGTTGTTTAGTGTCTAAGTATAGCGCGTTAACACGTCATTACAGACGAAGTTTTTTTTTAGGGGTAGGAGATTATTGAGGCCTTCCCAGGCAGTGTAGGGAGAGCTTAGTATAATGTAATGGCTTATATAAATGCCTCTAAACCAAAGCTTGTAGATTGCTATCTAATAAAGATACTAAGCTAAGGAGAAGAAGAAGAGGTATATATAGGAGGCAGAGTAAATAGATATCCTATAAGGGCCGCTAAGACGCTAGTGATAAGCGAGCCAATAACAGGTTGGCAGAATTTGGCAGCAATATGGCAGAATTTAGCAGGTGACGCGCCCCAGCACCGTCACAGAAACTGCTTTTTTTGAACAGTTAATAACACACGGGTAATGGGCTCACTTCAATAAATCCCTTAGTTTATTAGGACAACTTCACCAAGCAATCCATTATATCATATCATCGGAGTATATAATAAAATATTCAAAAACCTTATTTTTAATCCAAATACTCATTTGCTGCGTTAATAAGAGAAAGAACTTCAAAGCTGTTTAAGGCTGCGCACCTCCTACGAAGCTTAACCGTAAGAGATATTGTTTAACCTTCTATATAATTTTTGTAAAAATTAAACCAGAGACGGTAGATTTGTAAAGGTCTAAAGTTCGGCTTTGTTTTTGGGCTCCTACACGGGCTTTCTAATGAAATGTCTTCGTTTTTGCAAGCCTATAAAAAAGATTTTATCTAGCCTAGATTAAGCTTTATTAGATTTAAATTTAGCCCTAGAGGTTTTTAATATATTTATTAGTGGCTTCTACCCGTATAGGTTTTAACAGCCTTATAATAGCTTCCTATTAATAGGGTTAACTAGGGGTCTCTAACTTCCTAAACTTAGAGTCGGCGGGCACCGCGATATGGGGATGTACAGCATTATCTCGTAGCTATCTATCCCTTGACCCGTCAGGGCGAGCAGAGGGGAAGGCCCGTGCGCGAATACCAGAATTAGAACAACGCGTATATTCACACAGAATTCAACTATTAAATACACCGCCACCCATGCCTTCCAATCATGCCAGAATTGATGCGGATCTTGCTCAGAAGACTCAATATAATGTTCCCCCAAATAAGACGGCGAAAACCCTCCCCCCGAAGCCTTGGCCACTCCCCAAATTTTGTATTCCTGAGCACGGCCACCAAATCCTATTGATCTGATTGGTGGGCTCTTATCGATAACCTGCGTGCCCAAGTTGACGGGTTAAGGGATAGTACCCAGAAAGAGTGGTGCTGTAGATGTGGACTATCATGAAAGTTCCCATTCTCGCTTTCAACCTTCGTGTTTATCTTTCCTGAACGTAACTCTGATTAGCAACGCTGCCTGTTCACTAGGCATGCATGGGAATGGTGGTTTCCCTCACCACTACTTACGAGGAGAGAAATACAGTGCAGACACGGCCCGCTCAAGCTTCTTTCTCGGGTCCAGGTTCCGCTCTCTGAGGGCGTGTTTCACGGATGGCACTTGTTACAACAGCCACGATAACTGTCGTCGTTATTGTCGCTAGAGTCTTCTTGTCGACCCGGGCGGCCATGGCGCGCAGCCTGTTGACGGCCCTACCGCGCAGCACGTTGACGGCCCTGCCATTTGGGGCTGTATGATACGAAGATACGTCATCAATTATTTCAAAATCAACGTTAATGGGGTCGGAGTTATTTGGGGGTGGAAGGGAATCGGAGGTGCTAATAGTTTCCGGGGGTAGATGTGCTGCCGGGGGCGGCTGGAGGTTGGCCATTGGGATTGGGACAGCGGTTGTAGGCATGTTCGGCTGTTCTAATCGAGAAGGATGCTGAGGCATGTTGTAGGAATTATAGTAGAAATTTGTCAAAGTTCGATAAGTTGGGTTGATGTTGAATTCCGAAGCCTGGGAGAATTGGGGTAATACATATCCCTTCCGCTTGTAGCGTCATACGAGAGCGGACCATGCGCGAACACCAGAAGTACGCGTATGGTCACCGAGCCTCGGTCCTATTGATACTGGCCAGCTCTTATCGATAACAGTAGGGCGAAATGTACGAACGGTATTGCCGTAGATAACCGAGTTCCAAGCGACACGTCATCCTCACTCCGCCGCCCGTTCACTCTTCTCAACAATACAGCTTTGTTCATGACCAGCCTCCACCCCTCCCCCCCCAACTGGCAAAAATTTATTTCGCTACGTGCACGCAAGGACCTTATTGGG
>Ga0307515_10006005_pt1 | contig 24446 bp, 27 predicted proteins | sample 17_EM_MG_FD_194513 | JGI IMG/M metagenome (GOLD analysis project Ga0307515, IMG submission 194513) | Populus trichocarpa ectomycorrhiza microbial communities from riparian zone in the Pacific Northwest, United States - 17_EM | ecosystem: Host-associated > Plants > Roots > Unclassified | place... | reverse complement strand
GGGGGGGGGGGGCCGGGGCGTGATGCGGCCGCTGATGTGTGATTGATTGTGTAGTAGCTTCCAGAGTTAAATTAGTCACAGGGGATGGGCCGAATGTACCTTGATATTCGTTTTGAGACAACATAACTGTGGCCTTGTTTCTACTGGCGTATCGTGACTGCGCACAATGAATAGCTGCGGCTGGCAGCGCTAAAGTCTGAGAAGCAAGAGGTTGGAAATACTGGGATGTTGTTGGCTGGCGCCCCAAGCTATTGGCAGTGAAGAAAAATTGGTGGTATATGAGATCAAGCACTTCCATTCACGTGAACCATGACTTCTTATCATCGATGACCTTGGTGAGGTAAGCATCATCAAACAGGAGCTACTTAACCTTGATCTGAAGTTCAGTCTCAGAGCCCAGATCCAACCCGTAACTGTGGACAACAGTTCAACATCCCCCATCTGCCAACCATCCTCAAATGGTACTAATCTTCAGTCTCAACAATGTATATTTTTGGAGGTCGTCAATATTTGTAAGTCTGATAGAGGAGCATGAAACAGAGTTCAAGACTTACAGCTTCTCGTGTTTGCTGATCTATTTTGAGAGATGGACCACCAGGCAATTGGCGCACAGATGGTGTACCTACAGGTGCACCTGCCAATGCCCGCTGACAATCCTGGGCTTCAAATGTTACTTTCCAAACTTCTTCAACCATTGAGTACTTGTCGTCAGATATTATTGGCCAAGGAGTCTTCGTGAATACAATTGCCTCCATGAACCTTTGCACTACCTCAAAAGTATCCTGTTGGGGTTGGGGAAGGTTCTGATCACGACTGGCCTTCGGTTGTGGAATATTCTGGTCTTGACTAGCCTTGTTGAGAAGCACCAGTGCGTGGGCAGATGGTGCACAGTCAGACTCGGATAATTTGTTGAGGAGGGATGACTTTTAGCGTTTGAGAAGTCGTGGTTCCATTGTCGCAGGTCGATGTCGGGAATTTGGAAGCGGAGGGCGTGCAGTGACAGTATCGGCACAGATCTGTTTCTTTGGCAGTGGAACCCTTGTAGTGCGTAATGACTTGTCCAGGCACGCCTGACCTAGATGCAGGACCTCCTGTTGATGGTCCAAATCTAGTGTTAGCAACAGGTCCGGGTAACCCGCCAGCGGTCCGGGTTTGGACTGGAAAAACGGTTCGGTTCGGGTCCAGAACGGTCTGAAAACCCATCCTGCGGCTTCTTGGTGGTCAAAACCCGGCCCCATACCTGTCAACAAACGGGTTTTGAAGGGTTTGGCAGGAACTGTCAGGTCCAATCTTCGGTTTGGAATTTCAGATTGTTCTATTTATGGTCGCATTCAGATGTCCTACTGTTAATTGTAAAATATTAACGATGGTACGACATTGTTCTTTTGGGATGTATCGGCCGCCTTTGTGATCAAAATATGTCGACAAACGCTCCCTGCCCCATCCTGGAAATGAGCATCAACGGAGCATCAACGATGTTAGGTCTTGCATGCTGGGTAATCGGAGCGGGCATTGGTTGCAGATAGTCCTAATTGAGGTACTGGCCTCCTTTATAGGCAAAAGCAAGAGCGACACGCTCCCTGCCCCATCTTGAGAATGAGCGTGAAATGAGTGTCAACGATTTGAGGTGTCGCATCTTGGGTAATATCAGTGGCGCATGATTGCAAACCTCTATTAAGGAGGAATTGGCAGCCTCTCTGGGCAGATAAGTAAGCGATATTCCCAAGACAGCCTCCGGGACAGTAACAACTAATTTCATTTACAATGATGCAATGAAGAGTTCATGACCGTTTTAGCCTAGAACAACTAGCAGAACATCGTATATACACAATAACCAATACATCGCGCGTTGATCACCAATGTTGAAAGGCCCAAGATCGTTGATACTCCTTTGACACGCATTTTCATGAAGGGGCATGGAGCATGTCTCGGACCGTTTTCCCTTTAAAGGTGGTCAATACATTGATTATCTATAGGAATGACCATATCACTTCTGAATTACCAGACTTACAAGCCCAAAAATCGTTGACCCTCTTTTGGCTCTCAATTTCAGAATGGTGCAGGGAGCATGAGACTCGCACTTTTGCCGATGAAACCAGCCAAGACCACATTTATCAATAGTCTCAACCAATTGTCATGCAGATTACCAATGATGCAAGACCAAAAATCATTGACGCTCGGTTAACGCTCATTTTGCCATGGGCGTATTCACAATATGGTATCATTTAAATTAGCCTGGTATATCATGAATGGTGTTGTGGCAGGCTTTGTACCGTCTTCATGTACTTTCTCCTTCATCAATAGATTGTTCTTTAATAATACATATAAATATATCCTTTAAAATATACATTAAAGTGTCCACTAATTGTACATAATAATACACTTAAAAATCCCGTTTCCTTCAATCAATGCTGATCTTTGCTGTCAGGTTCGCTCAATTGGCTGCTGTCGTCTGTAAAATGGATGTCAGCTGCATTACCACGCAGCAGATAGTGTACAAACCAGTGGATGTTCCTTCATCAGTCAGCAAATCTGGATTAAAATCTTTGTCACGCTTGCGATCCTTGGCATTTGTATCAAGATTGGAAAATTGAGCACTGGGAAGAGGAGAATGTATAAACATATATCTGGGTGGCACACCTTCGATTTCGGATATGTGAGCTGCCTCATTGTTACCAGGTGGAACAGGTGGCGTTTCGGGTGGATGTGGCGTCGGTTCTGGTGTCAGCTGTCTGAGTTGCTCTGGTTGAGGTGCACCCGTGCCAATGCGTCTCCAGCGTGTCCGGGGATTTTGTGCCGTCCCAATTTGACAAGGAAGGCAGCCGTCCGTCTGATTTTCCTGCAGCATAGCCGGGTTTCTTTCCATCGCTGCCTTCACATTTATACCCCCGGGAAACTCAACTCCCCGCGTCTTCTCTTCTCTGACTTCAGACCGAGGTGTCTTGATTAGGAATTGCGTTTCATCTATTGCAGCGCGGCAAAACCCCCCTTTGGCCATTCTGGCCATATTCAAGGCCAGGCGCATGTCAGACTGTTCAAGCTGTACCTGACCTCCTTGCCTTGCCATAGTTCCAGACATGTTGAAAACCTACAAGAAATTAGTTGCTGCATCTACATATCAGATTCGGCTAGTACCTCAACCATATACGCTTCCGTAGCATCCTCAAAAGTGGCTAAAGCCTGTTTGGTCCACTCTCGGGTATTCTTATCACTAAATTGGTACGCTTGACTCCCAGAGCTGACATCATCATGATGTTCGATTTTGAGTACTGCGCTGACAACTGCCTTGGTCGACCATAGAGGTTTCCCATCATGGTCGGCTATCTATTGGTCACACAGCTCTCTACGTACACCAGCTGCAGGTTATATAATGAGTTGACTGCCGTCTGCCTCGATTCGACTATACTCACATCCAATCGTCTGCTGCTGCTTATTCTTGCTGCTTCCGGTTTTACGGATGATTTTGAACTGTGAGTCCAGTGTCAGATTTTCGGTGGCTGCATTTCCAACGTCTTGGTGAGCTAACTGGTGTCTGTGTTGTAATTGGGTCTCAGCGAGTGGCATATTGGATGAAGTGCCCGTCGTTCTGGTCGATTCTGTTCCACTCTCACCTTGCTGGGGTGATTGTGGAGCCATGATTTGCTGCTTTGGAAGTAAAGGAATGACGATAACGAATTGAAGTGGGAAGTCCTGTGGAAGAACACAATGAAATGAAGTCGGAAGACCCGAGGAATATCTAGTTAGCTTCAACTCAAAATGGCATGCGTAACAGCCAACTTGCCTGTTCTACACAAGATGATGTCTGTTGCGCTTAGCTGCCGGTTGCAAGGATTGCCAACCATCATGCGATTTGCACCAACTCGGTCTGATGTTGTGTAATTGTTTGCAGGGATTCAGAACAGTGAACAACCGCTGAAATCTCGTTTTTGGCAGATAAAAACGGTACATTCTTCATAGGAAAGGACGTCTGCTGATGTTTGTCTGAAGAATCTGTGGGATCTTAATTGAAACAGACACTAAATATCATGTCATGATGTACGGTTAGCATTGCCATTCCCAATGTATTGATGGTGAAAATGCAGAGTTTGCTTTGTTCAAGTCCATCAAGCGTACCAACCTCGACATAACAGATACACCTTGCCTCTATGTGGTCCATATCTCACAACATCCCACATCTCGTCCATCAACGAAGTAAACACAGAATACAAAAGTCAAAGTTCCCAAAAAGAACCTTTCACCACTACCGGCAGGCAAATACAGCAAATTGACAAAGCTCTCCACCCGACGATGTCGTCAAACAAATCAAGGCACCCGATCCTGGGAAGCAGAATGTGTCCGAGTGCTTGGTGTGTTGTGTAGCTTGCGATCCGAAACAATGCTTGCGGCGGGGAAATGCCAAAAAACTTACTGCTTAAGCAACGAAGAGAAGGAGACATGGATCGAGGATTATGTGGAAAGGGAAACCGCTGTGCCAACAAAGCGAGTTGGAGATGCAGAGACTGCAATTAAACAGGAGCAGGATGATATGAGACATGCTGAAATGGCGGGATTGAGAACCACCAAGCCTGAAACAATATTTGATGGGAAGTTGAACTCCATCGGAGATAGTCTGAGCAATCTTACAAGTTCCAATGAAGAGCAGAATAGGGAAGATGAGGCTGGTGATGAAGAAGATCCTGGGGGGGCAAGCTCAGCGAAGATGACAAACCTGGCTGGGTGATGGGCACAATCTCTAGAATGATAAAGTATCGCATGGAGCATTGTCAGCAGAAGCTGATGAAGCTTGGAGAATTGACGCAACCAGACTGCGGAGACGCCGCTGCCCACTTGTGTGAGAGGGATGAGAATCTGGGACAACCGAATTGAAGGTTCCGGTTGTCGTTCAACCTCAAACAGCAGACGATGCAACGTCATCTCTGCCGACGACATTAGGTGTGACTATGGAGACTCTTGATAGCGTCACCCGAATACTCCAAATGCCACAAGTGACTTCGCGACCAAGGAGTAGTCATATGAGGCTAGGTTTGCGGATACCGCAGACAAACGAACTCATTCCGTTCCTCACGCCCTCCCCAATGCCCCATTCGTCACCAATTCAACAATCAAAGCATGATGAACCCATAAGCTATAACCCTTGCATATCGCGTCCCGAGCAGATTACCATATAGAAACTGGATTCCAATGACGACATGGTAACGGCTGTTGCGTCGCCGGAAGAATGAATACGCAAATTGGCATTTGTGACCCTGTATCAAATTGAAGTGCAATTCCTGTACCTATTGTGCAACATGTCAGCTTTTATCTGATTTCAGTGACCAAATTGTGAGACATGATGATTCGTCAATGCATGTGCAAGGGTCGGATAGGCCATTCCAATGTTCTACACTGCCAATCTCATCAAGTGACAACCAATGAGTGTGATGTCGTCCTGCCCGTTGTGGTTGAGTTGGACTATTATATCTTCATTACACACAAAACTCACTAACAACATTTAAGTCAGTGATGTCATATGAGTCAGAGATGCAGCGGTGAAAGCACAATGCAAAGCGGATTGAATGACAACCGTCATGCTGCATACAATCATGCATCCAACTGCATAACTATCTGCACTGACCTGGTGCACATGGTCGAGAGGTTGAAAATTGATTATGGTAGGTGATGGAAATCACGGAGAATGAGGTGGATGAGGAATGGTGAGGAAGTCGGGTTGAATATATATCAAAATCTACTGTATGAATTCATATGCGGTTATTTGCTGGCCGAAAGCGCTGGAACGTGATAGGCCAACGTCATTCATCACTCAGATACCGTGTCTAGGGGTGGATCAGAATTGGAGAGGCTTGCAAGCTGTTGGATTCAAATGTCTATACATGGAAACGATTTATTGGCAGCTAATAACGACTACATGCATTTGTACATACAACTGCTGAGCATCCACTGACTGTTAGGATGTCATTAACTTGAGCGTCAACAGAGCGTCAACAATTGTTAGTCATACATTTTCAGCAAACAAACGGCTGCATAGTCACATCCTTCCACAGCAATTGTATTGGCGGGTTTTATACGTAAAGAGGATAGAGACACGCTCGATGACGCATCCTGGAAACGAGCGTCAACGATGCGTCAATGATTGTTGGTCTTCTGAGACGGATAATCAATAAAAGACATGGTTGCTGTGAGACATTATCAAAGTATTGGCTGCCTTTAAGGCCGAAAATGCAAGCGTCGACATCGCTACTATCACCTAAAAATAAGCGTCAATGGAGCATCAATGATCATCGTTCTTGCATCTTGCATAATCACGCAGCTGTGCAATGATATTAAGCTATAATGGAAGTGTTGGTCGCCTGTATGGGGAATAATGCCAGTGACAATATTGCTACCACCTCCTCAAAATGAGCATCAACGAAGCGTCAATGATTATTGGTCATCCATCATGGACACTCAAAACACTGTGCATTGGCTTTAACCCATATTCAATGTATCGGCCGCCTTTATGGGCCAAAATGCAATTGATGATATCGCTACTTCCTCCTAAAAATGAGCATCAACGGAGCGTCAACGATTTTTCGTCTTGCATCTTGGACAATCGAAAGGGACACAGAACGGCAATAACCCATAATCAACCCATCGGCTGCCTTTATGGGCAAAAATGGTAGCGATGATATCGCTACCACCTCCTAAGACTGAGCGTCAACGGAGTGTCAACACTTTTTGGTATTGCGTCATGGACACTCAACGCGCTGTGCATCGCCGTCGGCCCATAATCAATTCAGCAGTGGCCTCTATGGACAAAAATGCCACTGACGATATCGCTACAACCTCCTAATACTGAGTGTCAACAGAGTGTCAAAAAATTTTGGTCATGCATCTTGCATAATCCCGGGGCTATGAAACGACGTTATCCCATAATCCACTTATATGCTGCGTTTACTGGGAAAAATGCTACTGATGATATCCCATCCACCTCCTACAATTGAGCACCCACCGAGCGTCAACTGTTTCCCTATGAGCTCAGTAAGCTACACAGCAATGAACTGCATCGCATTGTTACTGAATTGAGTCTTACGCGGTCAGTCTTTTCAATATGCCCTTGTATTCAACTTCAGAAATATGGATGCAATGTCTCACAGATCTGATTTTTTCCCTGGTAGCTGTGGACTCAATATTTAACAACCCGCAGTTTGCTTTACTGTGTCTTTATCTTTGGAAGTCCCCCAAATCGGACCACTCAGCTTTCTAATTCCTCCCGCCATGTCAGATTCAAAATCATTAAACACCTCATTTCTCGAGGTTATGATCTCTTCCACAAACGAATGTGTCTTCATTTGTGATTTGAGTGACCTTACTGAACAAATCTTCTTCAATGCTTGGTGGGCTTCAATGAATGTAGATATGAAGCGGCCTATTACTTCGAATAATTCTAGACATGCGCCTTCGTGGAAATTCTACATACACTGCGGAATTAAGGAGACAGGCAGCCCTGGCATCATATGTATCTTTTGTCATCAAGTTCTTTGCCATCCATCAGAACATGGGACCAGCTCAATGGGGAAACACTTGCTGGCAACAGCTCACATCGCAAGTTCAAAGGAATTAGAAGAGTCAGAGAATACTGAATTGACTACTTTGACAGTTGATGAAACAGCTTTGGCCATCCTGAAGAGGCAAGGAAGTTGAGGAATCACAATGGCAAGTTCACAGAGGTTGATCATATTTGACATCCAGGTTGATCCATAGTGACCAAAATGACTGACAAAACGTTCCAAACTGGTAGGTAGGGACTTTGAAACTTTTGAATTTCACCGAGACATGTGAAATCACTACCTCATGTTAGGATTTGTTTCGGCCCATATTCCATGGAACGCTATATCAAATCTGCAGCTACGATGCTCATATGAGGCAGTACACGATGACCTAGTGCTGCCGTCCGCTACAATGCTTGGCAACATTTGCCACAGGGAATAAGCACTGACTGTGGATGCAATTAAGAACCAATTGCTGTCATAAAATATAGTATGTTTAGCTTTGGAAGTATGGACATCACAGAACGAACCAGTCATAACGTCGGTCATTGCTTACTATATGGATCGAAATTTAGCATTACGTGAAGTTCACCTTGCCTTCCAGGAGGGTGATCACCTGTTCTTTTCGCATCTTGAAAGCTAATTAAGGATGATAGATCATCGGCCAACATACTGGAGCGAGGCTAGCCGTACATTTGAAGGATGTGGTTGATTGGTCTGCGCATACCGACAGCCATTTGCTTGGTATTACGACTGATGATGCTTGCTCAAATTACTCGATCACACGCAAGCTGCAATCAACACTCGAGGCCTCTGCAATCCCGTGGCCTGCTTTGAGGAACTACATACCATGCATGGCGCACATCATACAGCGGACTTTCGGTGCATTCATGAGCAGTCTCGGTGTACAAGGCCACAACAAGTCTTGGGCAGCCCATGAGCACGATCAGCAATTTGGAAACAATCAAAGCACAGACAATGGGAAGAGTCAAAGACTTCGAAACGAAGGCAACGCTACAATCAATAAGGTGTCGGCCATGAAACCAGGTTTAGCAAAGATAATAGAGATAGTGCCTATTTCATGATATTTTGAAAGTCCTGAAATTGACCTTCATATAGCAGAGAATGCTTGCTGTAATGATTATGCTGACATGTGGTTGTCGAAACGGGTTCATTGACTGTCAAAGAGCCAAATTTCGCATCGCTGAACTACTGATTACGGTTCAGAAGACTCTGTGGAACTGAATACTGGAGCTACTCGAGTGCGCCTACCGATTACGGGAATTCAGATGCGAGTGGCAGCACAATCTAAAATACACTGAGTACCAGCCACTTTGCACAACTCAAGATGAGTGGACCATTGTGAAGTATGTCATGGAAGTATTGAGGCCATTTCGATACTGGACCCTGTGGATGTCAAAGAGGCATAAAGTCACATTGCATCATGTCATCACAGTGTACAATGACATGTTCGATCATATGGACGGCATGATGAGAGCTTTGGCTACGAAGATGACTCCATGGACGGATGACTTGTTCTTAGCTGTCTAGCTAGCTCGACAGAAGCTGTCCAAATACAATGCTGAAGTGACTCCAACACTGGCCATGCTTCTGATTTCGGCACATATCATCAATTGTTCTCGGAAGTCCCGATCATTTCGAAAGAGGGACAAGGGAATGGATATTAATCCTGAGGATGAGACATCTCATACTACACAATACCAAGAGGCCTTTCTGAAGTATGTGGAGAATGAATACTGTGTGAAACATCAGGGTGTGTCGGTCAATAAGCATGGAACTTTACCGAGCAGCAATCTTATCCCCTCTGCAACAGCTTCAGGATCCGGTCAATCATCCTTTGATCCTTATGATTTGTCCCGCGATGATGAAGAATACATTACTCCTAACACTGTGGCTGAGACGACACCCAGACAATGCGGTTGCGCAGCACGTCAATTGACCGCCGCCAGGCACAATTTGAATTCTCCGCCTTATGCACCAACGAACTAGAGGCAAATCAATCCAAATCTCCATGATTACCACTCCGAACCAAAGGAGATTAGCAGTACATTCTGGTTCCCGGACATAACCGACTGATGGTGTCAACAGGAGGAAATACAATCAAAGAACGCCGATGTTCCCAATGTGGCACGCGATATATTCTGTATCATACCACATGGTGTTGAAGTGGAGCCCAGTATTTCCCTTGGCCGAGATGTGATCGGCTGGAGGCAGTCAAACACCACAGGCGACACCCTTTGTGAAAAAGTTGTTGTAAAGCAGTTTGCTCAAGCCAATAACGTGATTTTGGCAGGCGTTGACCCAGAATTGGATGCAACAAACACAGACAACAACTCGGAACTGAAGAAAGAGGCGGAGGAAAGAAAATTGTACAGAATGGGCAAGGTTCACAACATTGTGGAGATGTGGCAGGGCAGCCAAAACCTATGTGGTACCCAGAAAGAATGTCGCGCTCAAAACACGCAGATGACTGCGGTGGGATTCATTACGGATACGGAAGAGATTGTCAGAGCATCATGGTCACTCTTTTAACATGATAGTGCGGTTGCATTGAAATCGTCAGGAAGATCTGCTTTGCCACCACCATTGTCTGCAAAGGATCTCTCTGGAGGCCGAACTCAGATAGTGAATGTATGGCAAATCCCAAAAATCAACCGTCATCCAGTCGAAAGTGATGAGGACAGTGCACCTGACAGCATTTTGGACACTGAATATTGCCTTAACTGGAATGGGGACTTAGATGATACAAATGACAGCGAGGATGATCGTGCGGCGGATGTTGAATCCGATATAGAGCAAGACGAGAGCATCGAGGTTCCCGAACACCCAGCACAGTAGGATTTGAGCGCTGCGCCAAATGATCCTGGATTGATTCGGCCTACACGGCAGACAAGAAGAGGGGATGAAAAAGTGTTGATGATGGTCAATGCAATCGAAACGAAGAGAAATAAGCGAGTGAAGACAAAGTATGACAGAACACGTGAATGTTGCACTGGCTTCTTTATGTATTCTGACCGAGAGTTTTAGTTGGAGATATATTATTGGCGAATGGTGAGCGGTAGCTTGTGAATACCGGTTGATAAACAGAAGAATAGCAGGCGCAATGAACCTCTTGACAAGATACATAAATTTTGGTCCTGTGAGAGCGAAAGGTGCAAGAATGTCACTGCGCTCAGCTTTGCCACACTGCCAAGTCTCAATCAGTGAGAAAGACTACCAAGAAGTCCAAATCATGATGAACACTAATATCGATGGCAGCAGATGTTGAATGGACAATGCATTAAAATGAGGGTCAACGGAGCATCAACTATTTGTGGTTTTGTAAGTATGGTAATTACACAGTGATTTGGACGCGGTTATGCATAACTTATGCATTGGCAGCATTTAGAGGCAAAATGGACAGCAACACGGTCACCTTTCCATTCTGAGAATGAGCGTCAATGGTGTGGAAACGATTTGTAGTTGTATAAGTACGGTAATTACAGTGATTTAGTCTCTGTTATGCATAACCAATGTATTGGCAGCTCTTATCGGCAAAAGAGACAGCAACACAATGACCGCCCCATTCTGAGAACGTGCGTCAACAGCGCTTCAATGATTTGCAGTTTAGTAAGTATGGTAATTATACAGTGATTTGGTCGCTGTTATGCATAACCGATTCATTGGCAGCTTGTATGGGCAAAAGAGACAGCAACATCGTCACCGTCCCGTTCTGAGAATGAGCATCAACCGAGCGTCGATGATCTGTGGTTTTATTAGTACAGTAATTACACCGTGATTTATTCGCTGTTATGCATAACGAATGTATTGGTAGCTTTTATAGGCAAAAGAGGCAGTAACACAGTCACTACCCCATTCTGGGAATGAGCATCCATGGAGTGCCATTGATATTTAGCTTTGCATCTAGGATAATTTATGTTCCGATTCGTTGCAGACATCCCTCATTCAGATATTGGCTGCCTCTACTGGGAAAAACTACCACAAGATGCTCGCTGCCGCATCCTGAGAATGAGCATTGATGGAGCGGCAATGATCCTAAGTGTCGCCTCTTGGGTAATTTATGTTCCAATTGGTTGCAGACATCCATCTATCAATTATTGGCAGCCTTTACTGGCAAAAACAACAGCAACATGCTCCTTGCCGCATCCTGAAACTGAACGCCAACGGAGCGTCAACAGTGTTGGTTGTTGCATATTTGGTAATCAAGGCATCGCGCTGATCATCGCGTTCATCCTGGAATTATTGAGCACCATGATAGGCAAAAATTCATTGTATCAAAGGTACAATACCGATTCCAAATTAATCGCTATTGCAAGCTGCAAAGCATCCAAAGACCTATCCTTGGTTGTTAAAAATGCGATTTTAGTAACATAATATTCACATACTCCAAAAGCAAGAGCCTTAATTGAATCTATGAATGGACCCACTGGGCGACCCGCTGACAACACGCCCAATTCAAACGGGTAGGGAGGTTACCATCGAACTGTACCCGAGTTGACTGTTCCGGTTGATTGACAACCTAGTGCGCCAATTTGGCAGCAGTGCGGGTTGCACCCGGACCTGGACCTGAAGTGACGGTCTCGAACCGTTGCTAACACTTTCCAAATTGTCCTCTTCGATGCCGGATGATCTGGTGGACTCTCCGGTGTCCTCACTGTCATCATCACCGATCACCTGATCGGTCACATCATCCTGATACATCGATGAATTCGGGGATATTTGTCACCCCCAATGTGATCCATGAAGGCAGATAATTGGAACGCAAACATTTGATGAACAATGATGATTGGCTGCTTTCTTGAATCCGAGTGATTTCTCTAGGTGTGCTTCTTGATTCCTCTGTGAATGGTAATTCCTCACCTGGCTGGCCGTAGGTTCCATTTGCTGTAACGAAGATCTGAAGTTGGAGAATGTGGGAGAGAGTGTAAATGCAGGAAATATAACATTAAGTGCAATACAATAACAGGATAATTGGTGCAAGAATTTGCACATAGTCGAGGAGGATGCAATTCGAGGCTCGCCTTGAAAGGGTCCTGGAGAGATATCTTCGATGGTATATATTTATATCGAGGACGGCAGTCCGTGTTGCGATTTCGGATAATGTCAGGTTTGCCGGAATAGATGGATTCCTAATGCCAAATGTTAGCAACTCCAATGAACAGCACTCTGTACGGATGCAAGGATTGGAGGTTGGCTGCAGCGAACGCACATAGAGAATGGAACCAGACGCACCGGAAGATATCTCGCAACATCAACTAACCCTTGGTGCTGGCCACATATTGAGCAATGGGAACCTGAATGAAAACACGAGCCCCTGCATATGACTCCTCTCAACGTAGTCATTATGCAGGAATGTTCAAACATTTGCGGTGATCGCATAGCATAGATATTGTTGTAGCATCGAGAATCTGCAGAACTCGATAGATTTGATTGGGACCTTGTGACTGACGGCTGAGTTGCTAGGGTTCATACTGGAGTGTGTTATCGAGTGAGGAGAAATATGAATCGCCATATGTGGTATATTTGATGGAAGGACACATGGATTTTCACGATAATCTATTGTATTAGGATGCTGCAGCTAAGTTAGCAGTCGATAAGGCAATATCGTAAGCATAACTTCCCTTTCTTGCATTCATCTGGGCCGTGTCTGAAGAATAGCCTTCACAACAAAATTTCAGTAGTTAATGGAAGAGGGAGAGAATTTGGTACACAAAGGACAGATACAGGCGTAGAGAAAGAATGGTAATGTACGATGGATGATTCAGGGGTAATATTATTGATTCAAGCACCCATCAATGCCAAGATTGCTAACAAATGGGTTATAAATTCTCACTCACATTATGATTTCGTGCCTAATATCTAGTAAATCGCACACTGTTAAATCGCACACTGTTGAATCGCACACTGTTGAATCGCACACTGTTAAATCGCACACTGTTGAATCGCACACTGTTAAATCGCACACTACTAAATCGCACACTGTTAAATCGCACACTGTTAAATCGCACACTGTTAAATCGCACACTGTTAAATCGCAGACTCTTAAATTGCACACCGTTAAATCACACGTTAATTATGAATCTCACAACTACAATGTTGACGTAATATAAATATTGGGGTTGAAAGCTATATTCTACAATGGTATGAATGTATAGTGAGACATCATGTCACGGCAGGCAGGGAAATGATGGTTGCATGAATGCGGTTCCGGGGAATTGAGGTGCACTGAAGTTGAAATGGTTTTGCTTGGATTGAATGGCGGGAGATTGCAGGCTCGCCTTACTTTGACAGTTAATAGCACTCTTCATAGCTGTCTTCTCATAAATGGAGCTTTCAAGATTCTCTCTCTCGGAGTTTCTCTCGATGGAATTTGGTCCACATCATCTAGTTTCGGATACGAGTTTTGGCGTCCCACACATACATTCATTCAGAACACAGTAAAGTCTTGATTCAAAGATTGGAGAACTTAGGCCTCTGTGAGTAAGTGCGGTACATGGGTGAGCGGGAGTTGCCGGCCATCTTGCAGGGTCGCTGAGCAGAATCAGTCGTTTGAGATTGCTGCTCTTAACCTTCCACAGCTCTTTGACAGATCCCGAACTTGCAGAAGCCATTTTAGAATTTGGAAGCATTGGTCCAACCATACTACTTAGTCAATATCGAGTTAAATGGGGTTGGTAATTGGCCGGGCTTGGGCATTTATGGTTCAGTTGCGCAGTGGCAACCTTCCTCCAACAGACAGTTGACACAGAGCTGACAGTTCAAGGCATGTTAGCGGCGGCCTTCAACATACTGATCTATCATAGATTTACATCTTAGCAGGCGCGGAGAGGGATGAGCCACCTGCACCTCAAGGTGAAGTGTCTTGATAGATCTGTGTGCAGTGGGTCCACTAATTCAAATTCAAACAAAACTTGATGAGAATGAAGCAAACAAAAATATACAAAGTGCACTATGTACTGCAAGTACATGCGCTTCGGTGGTTCATTCGTCGCTCGTGAGGCGTGCCGGGGCTAGAATGGTAACATCCATAATGACTCGCAGCTTGTCAAAGTTGGCTTCATACATATCCAAGAAGCTCATTCTGGACAGGATTGAAGATCTCAGTTGTGAGTGATCTTCAATTATAGGCCAGGAAAACCATGGCAGTGAAAGCGGCATTGGAGCCAAGAATACCCAAGCCATGTCTCAGTTTGGACTCTCTGGGATGCGGATCAGAGGTGTCCCAGCACTTCAATGATATGCCAGCAAAAGCTGCGGCTTTGCCACCTATAAGTCAGCCTATGTCTCATATTTTGACACAAGTACTCAATATTGCATAGTCTGGTTTGATTGCCAAATGGGATTGGCGAATATGCAGTGCTGGATCTGTCCCGAAGATATGCCCAGGATTCTCCAGTGCACCTGGACTTCGATCATATGAGTGCAAAAGCTCCCGCTTTGCCACAAATCAGCCAGCCGTGTCTCATACTCAGACATGAGTACTTGAATATCACCTAGTCTGCCTTATTGCTAAATGTGATTGGCAGATATGCAGTGCTCGATCTGTCATAACGAATCATATGACATTTGCCAAAGAGACTCCGGTGCACCTGAAAGTGTATGAATTATGCCTTTCAATTCGAAATACGCATGTGGCTTCAGGCTTCCGGTGCACCTCAAATTCGCAACTGACGATTGATTGAAGCCCTTTGCTGCATGATTCTCGCAATTAGACTCATGCCATTTATCATTCAATTGGTCAGCCGGAAGAACTTTTTATATCGTGTATCAATTCACTTCATCTCATATGGTCATTAATAATAAACAAGAATGCCAATGAAATCCCACTCTAGCAATTTCTATTTCAAGATACAACAATTCGAACATCAGATCTTTGATTCACTTCAACATTGAAGAAAGAAAGATTCATCTCTCCAGTATAGTGTCCCTTACAAACGACCTTTTTGACTATTTGTATCAGTTAAGAAGATTATGTTACTTGAATGTCTAAAGAGGCATACCTTGATGAAGGGTCGAAAACACTCTAAGATTGATGGTTCATCAGACTGCAATGTGTCTACATTCTCTGTCAGCTGCTTCGTATGGTCCTCAAGAGCCTCCAGAATCCGGTATATCATCGACATCATGATGTTTGGTCGACGAATCAAGCCATGCAGGACTCTCATTTGCGCAACTCCAGTGTGTTGGTGGAGATCGCTCACGTGGTTATCGTAGCCACCAGGACCTGTTTTCAGTGACAATGTGTGTGGTACTGGGTTTTGCCCTAGCCGGACAACTCGTGCAAATGCCTGCCACTGCTCATTCAACACCCAACATTTCTGAGTTATCACTGCATGATTTGCAGCTGCAAGATGTATGCCTGTCCCGCACACTTTGGGTGTGGTTATGAATAGAGAGCGATTTTGTGAATGCTGGAAGTTGAGCTGCATTTCTGTGAGTTCATCATTGCCCATTTCAGCATACATATCGAATATATCCACATTATCTGCAAAAAACTTTGGTAGCCACTAGTTCAAATGACGAACTGGGCCAGGAAGAGGACACAATAGCACTGCCTTTTGTGGAGGTGGTGCACTGGGTGGTGCATTTTTAATTCTCTCTTCTGGATGGAGCGTCTCTCTTGATGCCTCGTCTTGGTCAGGTTCGGGATACTCTGCAGGTTCCTTGACAAGCACTGGCATGAATGACTCTCTCAGCCATCGGAAAATCGGAGATTCCACCCAAGTATCGAGTGGCCATTCATCAGGCCATTGTCCAGAAACATTGTTGCGATCCTCGATGTCTCCCAACACTAACAAGAAACATTCTGGCTGCCATCTATGAACCCTCCATAATCCAGAAGCACCCCACGAAGTGTACCTGTCCACCAGGGTCTTCAGATGCGCTTGCTCTTTGTCAGTCCACTCGAGATCAATGAGGTGTGCATTCCCCGTTGGTATCCAGACGAGTGGGTTGCCATTGGCGAGTTTCAATTCTGACCACCGCCTGATTGTCCATGGCTTTGCAATCTGAATCATCCGGTGCACAGCATCCTCTTGAGGTTCATTGTCTTTAGTCTAGATAGCATGCGTCAAACTCTTCACAGCGGAATACAATGCCTCAGCACCATGCTTTTCCATCACAGTATCATCCTCTGCATCTTCAGGCGCACCTGAAAACAGCCACATCGTCTGAAAACACCAGTCATGGAGTGAATGGAATCCCAGTGTAGCTGTGACTTGAAGTTCAAATCCGATTGTCGCATTCATCACAATTTGCCAGACAACACTGTGTTTAGTCTTATACCGATGGGACTCATCCAGAAATCCGACAACGCCATGCACAGTAGGAGAGTTCGCCGTTACTTGATGCTTTCGCTCTGGATGTCAAGTTATCATACAACACAAGGTGGATATTCGATCGGTTTCCTGGGTCATCAACACTGCAGTTCAGATTCTCATGGGTGAGATTTGCATTTTTGGCGTGGAATAAGATGACCAGTTTGAAATCGGTTCCATCTGTCATGTCGTCAATGAAACATTTGACAGTCTCACCCACTCCGGGCATTGTCAACCCCAGCATTTTTTCAAGGGCTGAGATCAGTGCTGGATCCCAGTGGGGTGGTGTTGACTGGATCTCCAACAGGCAGCGGGGCGTAGAATTCAATCTCTGGAGCGGATACCGCTCCCGCTCTTCCCCAAGGATGCCGGGAAAGTCGTTGTGCGCCAAAATCGCCCACTCTTCAATTGTATTCCCTCATACAATGGACAGTGGCAACCCGATTACAACTTGCTCAGTAACCAATTCGCAAAGCATTGCCGCCGCAACCGAGGTGAAAGTCTTTCCAAGACCCATTTCATCCGCCACCAGTGCTCCTGGCATATAACCATCCGAAACCTATCTCCTCACGATGAACCAAATGGCCCAAACCTGGTGAGCCAAAAATTGAGTTCTGGGCAGGCCAGGAATTGAATACTTGCGGCCTGGATCACAGTCATCTGTTGATTGGCAAATAGGACACGCATTCAGCAGCCTGACTGCTTCATCCAGTCACTCGTGTTCAAATTCATTGTTGATTGTATTGCGAACTGTATCCAGTACTGAGCATGTATTTTCGGGATCGAGGACCTTCTCACCATCCTACAGTTGCTGCTGAACCTCCCTTGCACATTTGTCCGTGTTCTTTGCGTCCTCAATGATCTTTTGCAGTTTCTCGGATGTATCCAGGGCAGATAAGCTCATATTCCGGCACACCTGAAAGTCATCCCAATGTTAGGTATTTCACAGAGAAGCAACCATTTGAACGAATACATGTGGATGGACTATAATCGATTCCATTCTTTCAATCAGAACTTAGATTAATACAAGTATCATTCTCATGCCCACAATCCTCCTCTCCCTTCTCTTCTCCATCTCTTCCACCCTGTTCAGAACCTTCCAAACTCCATGTATAATGATTAGCAGTTGCTCATGGCTAGCCTTGACACGGCTAGTGCAGATTACCTTTGTCGGCCTAATTACGCGCTCAGCAATCCCCTTCCCTGTCGCTCTCATCATATTTACCACAAATATCTTCACATTGTGTCCAAGTTTCAACTCGGAAGCATTTGGAAGGCAACAGTTGTACGAAATCTGGCCATATATGGGGTCATTCATCATTTGCCCGTCTTTGTATATTCCCATATCTTCTTCCCCCAATTTGTCCTGCTCCAAGCTGCACTTGAACATTGATGTGAGAATGTATGGCTCTATCGGGCTGCCGTTTTTGTCGATGAAATCAACCAACTCCTCCCTGTGCCTCACATCTGTATACGAGGCTTGGAGTTGTTTGGGGGCTAGAACCATATCCTTGCCATTCGACACACAGTGAATCATAACCATGAACGTTGTATTTGGCATCTCTGGGAGGTTACTTGTTGCCATTGTGCCCGCACAGTCTCCCAAATCTGTCGCCCGTCGTTTGTCGCCTCGCCTTTCATTTTTCCTCACTTCCTGGATTTCGCTTGCACATTTCTTCAAAAACATCTCCACCCACTGCCGGCGAATCCATTCAGCATTATCGAAATTAACCAGTGGCAGCCAGTTCTCGAATTTCACCAAAAAATCTGCGCCCGCTATCTTCCAGTGCAGGGTTAAATCTTGAAATTGTTTCAATCGGTTCTGCCCCAGGATGATGGACCGATGCTACATCTCGAGAAACCCTGCCACCCATACCTTTTCCCACTTGTTGAATGCACTGTAGTTGGCCTGCCCCATCCTTTTGGCAAATTTCTTCAAGGAGAACTCCGTTTGGTTAAGGCTGATTGGGGGTGTACCTTCTCCACCGCCCAAGTCCAACGAATCGATGCTCTCATTAGCTGCATCATATTCGTCATAGGACATCTCCGGCAACGGGGGCAAGTCCGCAATCGCTGCGACATCAATCGTCCACGGTTCCGCCGGCGGTTGGAATCATTTGGTCGGGAGGCTTATGGGGTGTCTCCCAGGTGCACCGGAAGGAGGTTGAGGTGGAGGAGTCGAGCTGGAAGATGTTGGCTGATTGAAATGATGATTTCCCAGCGGTCCTGGAGGAACACTCGGTGCGGCTGGAGATGACAGCCCTTGTCCTGGGAACTGCGGAAGGGGGAACATGTGAGACCCGCCATAACCACCTTGGTGCAGGTCATATCCTTGCCATGGTGGCCCATAACTTGGATATCCTTGGCTTGCGCTGCTGGTAGGTTGCGAACTGTGTGTCATGTTGAATGGAGACTGGTGATGAAACTGCGGAGCACCTGGAAATGGCTGCTGTGAAGGAGGGTAACCATACACTTGTGGCGCACGATAATGATTGGTGTGTTTCCCAAATTGGCTGTCTTTGCAAGTGGCATGTCGTGAAATTGTATCCGGTGATTGTGAGTTGTCGTCACCGCTTTGTTGCGAACTGAATCGACCACCAGCTGCAGCCATATTTACTGCCTTCGGTGGAGACCCGTTTGCCAACATGCTCGGTAAAACCAACATTGTGGTAAACTACTATAGATGCGGGATGAGATAGAGAATCAATGAAAGAATGTTTGAGTATATTGCAGGTAGCAGTGAACTTCGGCGGAATGAAGGGGTGCATCTATCCTATTCTGTTGTCATGATCTGTGGTGTTTCACTACACCTTTGATCCATGAAACCAACCCAGGCCTTGAGAAAAAGAAACCTTAATCACACACATCCTGCCTTTCTTTGTTATATGCTCGAATTCATATACTAGGATATTGGATAGGTGCTCACCTTCGTACGCATGGATGACTTTACAGGTCAAAGATGGGATATGATATGATATCTCCAGGAAATCAACAAGAACAATATCCAGTATGAAGGTTAGCACAACTAGGGATATTACACATAAGTTGTGGGTGTACGACCTTGCAACCTCATTCAATTGGAGGCCTGTGAGTTGAGCAGCAACAGTGATTGATTCCTATCGAGCTCCTTGCCTATACATCTTACTTCCCCTCATGATCCACACTCCTGTCAAGGATCATTACTAAAGCAAACATCCTACTAGCCTTATCAGTTCTCGATAATCAATGCCCGGACATCAAGCTAGCTTGGAAACTCATCGATTCATTGTATTATGATGATCTACCTGCAGTATCAGCTGCACGGAGGCTCGAGCGTAGGCATAACTCACAATGACGTCGTATAAGGCCCCATTGTGGTGATTGCAGCGATGACAAAGAAAACCTCCCACCCGGATTTGGTGGGGTGCAATGTGGCTGTGGATGTGTCACGCTAACCTGAGTTAGCTAGGTTTCAAACCGCTATTGCTGAGGCTCAATATCACCCCCTGAAGCATCATCGAGATTGACCCGAATACGTGTTCAGTGACCACGTCTCGAATATGGGCAACACTCGCTGGAAACATGTCCAGTGCTGTATCTGCAAAGAGAAATTAATTGACGAGAAACGACTCGGGGTTCACTATCAAAAATATCACCCACTGTCGATGAATGAAGGGCTATAACCTGATGGGATTATACAACCTGCAGGCAGGGATCGACCCAAGCCATCATCGTTCAACTTCGGTAGGTGCACCTGAATGGCCATCGATGAGCTTAGTCAACTAATTCATATACCCATAGACAATGTACCTGGTGCACCACCACCTGAAGATACTCCCGACGAAGACACGATAGACCCCCAGATGCCTGATCTGACTTTGACACCTGATCCAACAAAGGCGAGGGCTCATAGTCAGGTAGTTGGAGTGGAGAACGCGGGGGGGAAAGAAAATGGCAAAGCAACTGGATTGTACAACAAGCATCACAAGTACTCAGAACATTGGAAGCCATGTCATCCTTTTCAGTCAGCAAACGACTTTCAACAGGCTCAATTATGTAGCCAGCAAACGAAGACGTTGATAGATCAACATCTGCGGCATCGACTGGACAACTTCAACATCCAATCATTTCAATCAGCAGATGCTCTATGAAAGCTCCTCTGTAGACTCCATTTCGGGCTCAGCAATGACATTTGTATTGAAGATCATTCCCACATCTTCGGAACATTATACTACAGGGATATTTTCAAATATATACCGTATCTTTCGGCACATCTCCCATCTCAGGCGTACCTCGCTTTTGACCCAGTGAGCCTTGCAGATTCGGGAATTCGCAGAATTTACAGCGAGATGAACACAGGCGATTGGTGGTGGGATACAGAAGATCAGCGTCCTGCTGGAGCGATGATTGTGCCAGTCATTTGTGCATCCGACAAGACCCACTTGCCTGATTTTTCGGGCGACCTCCTTGCCTGGCCTCTGTATCACGTGATCAGAAATATTCCGAAATATATCCGCCGTACACATACAAAGTGTGCCTGGATTGTTGTTGGGCTGATCCCCTGTACTCCGAAAGGTGCCAAAAATACTGACGAAGTATGGCATTTCGTGGTTGGAACAGTCCTGTCCGCACTCCGGAATCCTGATATCACTGGCACTGACTTGAAATGGGATTGTGCAGATGGATTCCAGAGACGATGTTATCCTCTATTGGCTGCCTGGGTCGGGGATTATCAGGAACAAGTCATGGTTGCTCAAGTCTTGTATAGCTCATGCCCAATGTGTGAAATTCCTAAAGGTGTGCCGATAGGGCATTCAACTTTTCAACCACATCATAACCCATGAGATCAGAATGTTTACTTTGAGCTTCTGGACGAAACTAATATCAATGTTCTGCACACTCTTGGTGTTCATCCAATCTGCAACCGGTTGTTGCAATACCCTCTCCGCAATGTTTATTGCGTTTGGCAGCCTGATGAATTGCATCAGGTGCTCCTGGGTTTACTTAAAGATTTATTGCACTGGCTGCTCAAATACCTGAAAGTTAGAAATGTCAAGGATCAATTTGACAATCGATTCACATCAGTACCACAATATTCAGGCCTCCAGGGCTTCTCTAAACCATTCGATTCGATGAAAAGCGGCTCCTGGCAGGGAAAACAAATCCGGGGCATGATCAGAACACTGGCAGTGAATTGCGCTCCATTATTTGACTCCTCTCAGGATGCCGGGAAAACTGCGGCGGAAACACCTTCTGATGAAATTGTTGAAATGTACTGATTGCTAGAAGCTTGTATTCTCAAGTACAGGTACATTCATGAACTTATATACGCGGTATTCGTAGTATGTCTTGTATGTCTTGTACGCATGCATGCGCACTCAGCTGGCATCTCCAGCTGAGTCTGTCATCTCCAGCTGAGGTATGGAAAGACCATCATCTTAGAGAGATTATGCATCAGCCCAACTGAAGCCATACGCCAGGGAGATAAACCATATATGCAACACTCCCCCCTCTTGCTACGCTCCGTGGAGCAAGAAAACAAACAACCAAACAAAGAAGCAAAGAAACTGTAATTCCCATAGTAGCCTCCTTAAAACCCTGCGTGACAGGTGAGCAGGGAAAGAGTACTACCGTAGCCTGCAGATGGCCATCCATATAAACAAAGAAATCTGTAAAAAGAAAGACAACCTTTAAATCGACCTCCAATTACCATAAACCCATTGCTTTCGTGAACTTCGTATGTTTATCTTTAGTTAGTGCTTTCGTGAGTAGATCTGCCACATTTTCGTCTGTGTGTATGTAGGAGTAGTCGACTATTCTTCGTTTATGCAGATCTCGACTGTTGTGATAGCAAACATCGATGTGTTTAGTTCGAGCTTTGATGATTCCCGTGGTGATAAGAGTGAGAGCACCCTGAGTGTCGCAGTTGATTGGCAGCGGTGGTAAATCTTTCTGAGAACCGTGAATATCCTTTTGCAATTGTATTAACCATTTCGCTTCTCTAGAGGCCTCCGAGCAGGCGATGAATTCGGCCTCGAGAGTTGACATGGCGATGAGACTTTGCTTTCGAGACTGCCACGAGATAGCTCCATTGCTGGCGAGAAACACATGGCCTCCTTGAGACTTGCGGTCCGCGCTGTCATTGGCCCAATCGGAATCCGAGTATCCTACGAGACGATTGTCGATGTCGATGCCGATGCCGATGCCGATGCCGATGCCGATGCCGATGCCGATGCCGATGCCGATGCCGATGCCATTGCCGTTGAAGTGTAGTCGAAAATCGTCTGTAGATTTGAGATACTGGAGGACTCTCTTGGCAGCGGTCATATGGCTGGTGAATGGCCGTGAATTGTAACGAGAAAGGGCAGCGACCGCATACGAGATATCTAGCCGAGTTGCAAGTGCTGCATACATTAGTGATCCCACGACTGCTTGATAGTCTGTGATATCTTCCAATTCCTTCTCCCCCCGATTCTCGGCCAAGTCCAATTTTATATTGGGATCCATGGGCGTCGAGACGCCGTGACTATGCTCCATGCCGAATCGTTTGAGGATTGTAGTGATATAGGCTTTCTGACCGAGACTGATGCTGGTACCATTCTCATCGCGGTAGATCTCGATGCCGAGGAATTGACGTGCCGGGCCGAGGTTCGTGATCTTATATTTCTCCGAGAGTTTTGCCTTGACCTCGATCGCACCATTGGCGGCGGCCTGCGGATATGACATGGAGATATCGTCGACATACAGAAGTATCAGAATACCATCGCTGCGGAGATAGAGATTGGGATTGGCTGAGGACTGTGTGAACCCAAGAGAGAGTAGAAAAGCATTGATATCGTCGTGCCATAACCGCGGAGCTTGTTTAAGACCATAGAGAGCTTTTCTGAGTCTGACGATGATTTCGGGGGCATTGAGACCTTCTGGCCATCCTTCTGATAGAGTCATGTAGATATCGTCATCGTTGATTTCGGGATTTAGGAAGGCGGTAACTACATCCAAGTGGTCCATATTCCATCTATATCTCCCGATGAGAGAGATGAGATACCGAAACGTAGTTAGCTTCCCAACAGGGGCATAAGTCTCACCAAAATCCGTCTGCTCGTAGCCCTTTATGACTAGCCATGCTTTGTACCGTGTGGACCCGTCAGGATTGTGTTTAGTCTTATAAACCCACTTGGAGCCAATTGGCTTAACTCGCAGTTGCCGTGCTGCCCGGGAGTTGACAGCGGAGAAGGTGTTATTGAGCAGGATCGATGTGCTTTCTTCCTCCATGGCTCTTTTCCAGTGATCTCGTTGAGGGCTTTCTATAGCTTCCGCGTAGGTGAATGGATCTGTTGCGGATGCCGTTAATGCTTCTGCTGAGACTTTACCTTGACTTCTTGTGACACGACTCCCTGTCGGCGGAGCTGGAGCTGGAACTGGAGCTGGAACTGGAGCTGGATCTGGAGCTGGATCTGGAGCTGCTCGCGGTACTTGGCTTGATTTCTTGATTGCTGCTGCCGAGCGCCGGGCAGTCTGATCCTCTCTGCGGAGGCGCCGGCTGTGGGCGATGTTTTCTGCATTTGCTGCCGAACGCTGGGCAGTCTGATCCTCTCGGCGGAGG